>OBIC01000003.1_pt1 | contig 223615 bp, 185 predicted proteins | sample 1519831 | NCBI WGS metagenome assembly OBIC01 (sample SAMN03019805, study PRJEB22545) | beach sand metagenome | biome: beach; feature: sea beach; material: beach sand | place: USA: Municipal Pensacola Beach, FL | collected 2010-10-20 | depth 40-45 cm m
GCCGGGACCTATCGGCAGGGTCCGGTGCATGTGGGCAAACCGCCGCCCTCACCCCTAACCCCTCTCCCGCATCCGGGAGAGGGGAACGCTCTGAATTTATAGACCGATCTACCGCAGCGCCTATGGCACTGCGGGTGCCGGCGCTGGCACCCGCGGGCTACTCGCTTTCCGGCGCCAGCTTGTCGGCAGTCTTCGTCTCGAAATCGGAGGCGTCGTGGCGCTCATGCAGCTGTGAGGACGCCTCGCCGAAGACGCGATTGACCATGCGCCCGCGCTTGACCGGTTCGCGCGCGCCGAGCTGGTCGGTCCAGCGGATGACATGCTCGTATTCGTGGACCGACAGGAACTCGCCGGCCTCATAGACAAGGCCCTTCACCAGCGCGCCATACCAGGGCCAGATCGCCATGTCGGCGATGGTGTAAGTATCCCCGATCATGAACTCGCGGCTCTGCAGGTTGCGGTTGAGCACGTCGAGCTGGCGCTTCACTTCCATGGCATAGCGGTTGATCGGGTATTCCTGCTTGAACGGCGCATAGGCATAGAAATGCCCGAAGCCGCCGCCGAGGAAGGGCGCGGACCCCATCTGCCAGAACAGCCAGTTCAGAGTCTCGGCGCGCGCCGCGCCGCTTTCAGGCAGGAAGGCACCGAACTTCTCGGCCAGGTGCACCATGATCGACCCGCTCTCGAACAGGCGGATCGGTTCTGGACCGGAGCGGTCCATCATGGCCGGGATCTTGGAGTTGGGATTGATGTCGACAAAGCCGGAGCCGAACTGGTCGCCATTGCCGATATTGATCAGCCAGGCATCGTATTCCGCGCCCGAATGGCCCGCCGCCAGCAGCTCTTCCAGGAGCACCGTCACCTTCACGCCATTGGGCGTGCCGAGCGAATAGAGCTGGAGGGGATGCTTGCCGACCGGCAATTCCTTGTCATGGGTCGGGCCGGCAATCGGCCGGTTGATATTGGCAAATCGCCCGCCGCTTTCCTTGTCCCAGGTCCAGACTTTCGGGGGGACGTACTCTGTGTTCTCGCTCATCGCGTCACGCTCCTGGCTGATCTGACAGGCAAGATGAGACTGCCAGGAGCAAAAAAGAACCCCGCCGGCCAAATCCCTGACCAAACAGTTCCGTGAGCAGGCCTCCGCGAGCGCGCAGGCGAATTGCCAGTTGCCAGCACCGCGCGGATGGGGAATATCGATAAACAATCAATTCAGGAGAGTCCGATGTCACAGTCCCGTACCATTCGCTCCAGCCTGCTTGCCGGGCTTTCCTTCTCCGCACTGTTGCTTGCAGGTTGCGCGACGACCGCCGTAGCGGAGGAGCCGGATACTTCGAGCGTCGAAACCGCGTCAGAGGCGACCGAAGCCCCCGCCGTCGATGAGAAATATGTCTGGGATCTCACCGACCTCTACGCCACCGAGGCAGACTGGAACACCGCCCGCCTCGCCGTGCTCGAGCGGGTGGAAGACCTGAAGGAATTCGAGGGCACGCTGGGCGACAGCGCGGAAGCCATGGCCACCGCCATGGTGGACATCAGCGACACCTACAAGGAAGCCGCGCGCGTCTACACCTATGCCTCGCTGAGCGCCGATGTCGATGTCAGCAACAGCGACACCGAGGCCAACCGCCAGCTCGCCCAGCTGATGTATGCCGAGCTCAGCAACTCGATCAGCTGGGTTGACCCGGAACTGCTCTCCGTCGGCGAGGAAACGGCCACGGCCTATGTCGAGGCCGAACCGGAACTTGAACCCTTCCGCTTCTATATCGAGGATGTCCTGCGCCGCGCGCCGCACACGCTCGATTCCGCCGGCGAGAGTATCCTGGCCGCGACCGGCCTCGTCACGTCAGGGCCGGGTGACATCTACAATCTGATGGCCAATTCCGACATGCCCTGGCCGGAAATCACCCTGTCGACCGGCGAGACCGTCACCATCACCCAGGCCGGCTATTCACGCTATCGCCAGGCGCCCAACCGGGACGACCGCAAGGCCGTCTTCGATGCCTTCTGGGGCACCTGGGGCGAATACGAGAACACCTATGGCGCGATCTACAGCGCCCAGCTGCAGGGCCTGCAACTCGCCACGAAGCAGCGCCATTATGACAGCTCGGTCGAGCGCGCCCTGTTCGACGATGCCATGCCGGCGGAGGTCTACGAGACGCTGATCGAGCAGGTGCATGAATCCCTGCCCACGCTCCACCGCTATTTCCAGCTGCGCAAGCGCATGCTCGGGATCGAGGGCGACATGGGCTACTATGACATCTACCCGCCGCTGGTTCAGCTCGACAAGACCTTCACCATCGAGGATTCCATCACGTTGTCACGCCGCGCGCTCGCCCCGCTGGGCGAGGAATTCCTGGCCGCCTTCGACACCGGCGTGGAAGGGCGCTGGATGCATGTCTACCCCGCACCGACCAAGCGCTCAGGCGCCTACATGAACGGCTCGGCCTATGACGTGCACCCCTATGTGCTGCTCAACCATAATGACGATTATGACGGCGCATCGACCTTCGCGCATGAGTACGGACACGCCGTCCATTCGGTCCTGTCCAATGCCGCCCAGCCCTGGGCAACGGCGGACTATTCCACCTTCGTGGCCGAGACCGCCTCGATCATGAACGAGATGCTGCTGCAGGACCTGGTGACGAAAGAGGCCCAGACGCCGGAAGAGCGGCTCTACTATCTCGGCTATGCGCTCGAGACCCTGCGCGGGACCTATTTCCGCCAAGCCATGTTCGCCGAGTTTGAATACCGCGCCAATGCGCTGGCCGATGCCGGCGAGCCGGTGACCGGGGCGAAGCTCACGGAGATCTATCTCGACCTCCTGAAACAGTATCATGGCGACGCTGAAGGCGTAGTGAAGATCGACGACGCCTATGGCATCGAGTGGGCCTATATCCCGCATTTCTACTACGACTTCTATGTCTTCCAGTATGCGACCTCGATTGCCGGGGCGTCCTCGCTGGCCGAGCAGATCAGCTCAGGGGATACCGAGGCACGCGACCGGTATATCGACCTCTTGAAGGCGGGCGGATCGGACCATCCCTATGACCTCGTAAAAGCCGCCGGCGTGGACCTCGCCACGCCCGCGCCCTACCAGGCCCTCGACCGCCGCGCGAACGCCATCATGGACGAGATGGAAGCCATCCTCGCGGAAATGGAGGCAGATGAGGCGGAGTAAGCTCCGCCTCTAAATATCCGCATAGACATGCCGCTCGCCGGCGAAGCCCTCATGGGTTACCGCGCCCTTGTGCGCGGGGCCGACAAGCTTGGTATACTTCGACAGGGTGCCGGAGCCATAAGCGGTCTGGCGCGGCTCCCATTTTCGCTTGCGGTCCTGGATTTCCGCCGGGGTAAGCCGGACATCTATAGTGCCCTTTTCCGCATCGATCATGATCAGGTCGCCGTCCTCGATCAGGCCGATCGGCCCGCCATCGGCCGCTTCGGGGCCGACATGGCCGATGCAGAAGCCGCGCGTGGCGCCCGAGAAGCGGCCATCGGTGATCAGGGCCACCTTGTCGCCCATGCCCTGGCCGTAGATCGCCGCGGTGGTCGAGAGCATCTCGCGCATGCCCGGCCCGCCCTTGGGACCTTCATAGCGGATGACCAGCACGTCGCCTTCATTGTATTCGCGGTTTTCCACCGCGCGGAAGCAGGCTTCCTCGCCATCGAAGACGCGCGCCGGGCCGGTGAATTGCAGCTTCTCAAGTCCCGCCACTTTCACGATGGCGCCATCAGGCGCGAGCGAGCCCCACAGGCCCACAACCCCGCCGGTCGGCGTGATTGGATTGCTGGCCGAGCGCATGACTTTCTGTGTCGGATCGAAGGTGACGTCTTCGAGATACTCCGCCCAGGTCTTGCCGGTCACCGTGAGGCAATCGCCATGGATGAGGCCCTCATCGAGCAGGGTCTTCATCAGCATGGGCACGCCGCCGGCCTCGCCGAAATCCTTGGCGACATACTCCCCGCCCGGTTTGAGCGAGGCGATATAGGGTGTCTTCTTGAAGATCTCGGCAACATCGCGCAGCTCGAACTCCACCCCGCACTCATGCGCCATGGCCGGCAGGTGCAGCGCGGCATTGGTCGACCCGCCGGTCGCGGCCACCACGATGGCGGCATTCTCGAAAGCCTTGCGCGTGCAGATCTCGCGCGGGCGCAGATTCTTCTCCACCAGCTGCATCACCACCTCGCCCGAAGCGCGGGCATAGCCGTCGCGGTCGGTATAGGGCGCGGGCAGCGCGGAAGAGAGTGGCAGGGCGAGGCCGATGGCTTCGGAAACACACGCCATGGTGTTGGCCGTGAACTGGCCGCCGCAGGCGCCGTCGCCCGGGCAGGCGACCTTTTCCAGCGCGTGCAGTTTCTCGTCCGTCATGGAGTTCGAGCCCGCCGCATGGGCCCCGACCGCCTCGAACACGTCCAGCACGGTCACGTCCCGGCCCTCGAAACTGCCCGGCATGATCGAGCCGCCATAGAGGAAGACCGAGGGCACATTCAGGCGCAGCATGGCCATCATCATGCCCGGCAGGGACTTGTCGCAGCCTGCCACGCCGACCAGCGCATCATAGGCATGCCCGCGCATGGTCAGCTCAACGCTGTCGGCAATCCAGTCGCGCGAGACCAGCGAGCTGCGCATGCCTTCATGGCCCATGGCGATGCCGTCGGTAACCGTGATGGTGCAGAACTCGCGCGGGGTACCGTCGGCGGCCTTCACGCCTTCGGAGACGGCATGAGCCTGGCGCATCAGTGTTGTGTTGCACGGCGCGGCCTCATTCCAGCAGGAGGCGACCCCGACAAAGGGCTTCCTGATGTCCTTGGTCGACAGGCCCATCGCGTAGAGATAGCTGCGATGGGGCGCGCGCGAGGGGCCTTCGGTCACGTGGCGCGAGGGGAGTCTGGACTTGTCCCAGGTCTTGGTCATGGGTGCACTCTTTATCGATACGGCAATTGCGTTTCGCCGATAGGCGCTTTTGTGGCGATTGTCACCGCCTGAGCGGTGATTTCAGCCGGCAGCGGGAGGAATATTCCATTCCGGCAGCTCCGCCGAGCGGCCACCTCGCATCAGCTGCAGAACACCATGAAGCTTGGTTAATGCCGGTGAACTCTCCTGATTGGGGAGCGTTGGTTGGACGTGTGACTTTCCACACGCAACCGAACGAGCAGATTGATGACCAATACAATGAAACTGTTGCTTGCGAGCACCGCGCTCGGTGCGGCGGCGCTTGCGGGCTGTGGGAACCCCAATGATGTCTATACCGACCAGGAGTATGCACAAACCGATGCGGAAACCGATGATGCGGTGATGACCGAAGAGGATCGGGTGCTCGCTGAAAACGACACCTTCACCGAACGCAATCCGGAATACGGCCCCGGCGCCAATCAGCCCGGACCGCCGCCGGTGACCGAGGATCCGATGATGCCGGATACCACCACTGATCCGACCATGGATCCGGGCGACATGCCGCCGGCCGATCCGACGGATGCAAGCTATGACACGGCCGAAGTGGAAACTTCGGTAGTGGAAGTGGCCTCGGAGCGCTCGGAGCTGTCCACCCTGGTCTCGGCTGTCGCGGCAGCAGATCTTGAGGAGACCCTCAGCGAGGACGGTCCCTATACCGTGTTTGCCCCGCCGAACAGCGCGTTCGATGCCCTGCCGGAAGGCACGCTCGACACGCTGATGCAGGATGACCAGAAAGATCGCCTCTCCGAGATCGTGAAGTATCACGTGGTGGAGGGCGAACTGCACAAGTCCGATCTCGCCCTTGAGATCGTGGCCGCTGGTGGCACCTACGACCTCCAGACCCTGGACGGTGACACCATCACCGCCAGCCTGGATGCCTCCGGTGACGTGGTGCTGACCGATGCGAGCGGCACGACGGCAAGTATCGTCACGGCTGATATCGATGCCGACAATGGCATCGTGCATACGATCAGCACAGTCGTCATGCCCAGCAGCTGATGGACATCAGAACCCCGAGATAGACGGCCCGGCCCGATAGCCGGGCCGTTCGCATGCTTGAAGGCGGCTAGCGGGTGTCGAACTTGTCGATCTTCTTCTGGCCGAACAGCATACGTTGCTCCAGCCGGCGGCGCAGGCCGGCATAATAGGCCTCCAGGAAGCGGCGGTCATTCTCGTTGGGCTGGCGCTGCCAGCCGATCTTGGCGCGGATCCGCTGGGCGACTTCCTCGCGCACTTCCTTGGGAGCCTGGCGCAGCACGTCTTCCAGGACATGCAGCTCATGAATGCCATAGGCATCGAGCTGGGCCGGCGTGAAGCTGAAGCCGGAATGCTGTTCGGCCGACACCGAGGACACCACATCCGCCATGAGCTTGTCCCTGGGCGCATGGATCACCCAGGTGCCGGCCACGAGATCGCCGACGCGCAGCTTGTCCTTGTTGAACAGCGGGAAGAACATGAAGATTCCGGCCCAGAGAAAGCCGAACAGGGCCAGCACGCCGCTGAGATCGCCGCCGATCCCGAACAGGAAGGTGAGTGGCAGGCCAACCTCGATCTCGCGCATGAAATTGCGTGCGAACACGGCATCGGCCTTCAGCGCCCCGCCATCGCGCGAAGCCACGCGCAGGCCGACGATCCGCTTGCCCGGTGTGGCCGACCTGCGGCCCATCTCGAAGAAGATGAACCAGAAATTCCGGAAGATGAACACGAACACCGCCAGGAAGGCCTGGCCAATCTGCCAGCCGCCCCACCCCAGGGCCATGGTCATCACGCCCACACCGTAGGCGACGAGCAGGACGATGCCCCACTGGAAGATGAAATCCAGCAGGAACGCCCCAGCCCTTTCGGCAAAGGTCGCGATCTTCAGGTGCAGGACCGCGCCTTCGGGTGTGAGGAGTTCGCGGATATATCTGCGCTGCTGCTTTTCCAGCGCCAGGCGCTGGCGCCGGCGCAGGGCCGCCTGCTGGAGCTGGGCCTGGGTCTGGCCCGCCGCTGCCACGCCCGCCTCGGTCATGCGCGCGCCTCCAGCTCCGCGCTGATCCGCCCGCGGCGGGGAATGTAGAAATAGGACAGCCAGATGATCGCCGTCGTGCCGGCAATGGCATAGCGCACGACATCCGAATTGATCATCTGGCGCCCGAAGCCCTCAAGCAGACCCGCCAGGAACAGCATGACCACGCAGCCAGCCGCGATCAGCGCCGCACGCCGGCCGGCATCGCGCGCTGAGGCCATACGCGAAAGCTTGCCCGGAAAGGCCACGGCCCGGCCGATGACAAATCCCGCCGCGCCGGCCAGCACGATGGCGAAGAGTTCCGTTACGCCATGGATCAACAACCAGCCCATCACCTCATAGCCGAGGCCCCTGTCTGTGAAGACCGCCACGAAGGCGCCGAGGATGACGCCGTTATACATCAACAGGATCGCCGTCGGCAGGCCGAAGGCAAAGCCCAACGCAAAGGCAAACAGGGCGATCTGGCTGTTATGACTGAACAGCTGCGCCGCGAAGGCCCCCAGCATGTCGGCGGCATGAGCGTCTTCGGTATAGAGCGTCGAGCGGAGATATTCGGTGGTCGCATTCGGGTTGCGCCCGCCCATCATGTTGTCATTGAAGGCCCAGAACCAGTCCATGTCCATCATGCACAGGGTGAAGGCCAGTGCGGCGGCGCCGAACATGCAGGCCATGGCCAGCAACGTCGACAACCCCGCACTGCGCACCGCCGCCGGCCAGTCGCGCCGGAAGAACAGGGCCAGCCGCTCGCCAAAGGTCGAGCGTGTGCCATAGACGAAGAAATAGGCGCGCGAGCACAGGCCCTCCAGATAGACGATGACATTCTGGTCGAGCGAGATGGACCGCGCGACCGACAGCGAGCTGATCGCCTGGCGGTAGAGCCGAGGCAGGGCCATCATGTCCTCGTCCGACAGCTGGCGCGCACCGCCCGATTCCGCGCGCTTGAGCAGCGCCTCCAGCGCCTTCCAGTCGCCCTCTCGCTCTTCCCGGAACCGGTAGGATTTTAAGAGGTCGGTCATATCATCTCCCGCCGCTTGATTTCGATATAGCGCGAGACGAGATCGGCGCCGAAATGCTCCGGACGCGCCTCGATCACCTGCGCGCCGAGACGCTGCAGCTTGAGCAACACCAGTTCGCGTTCCTGCAACAGCGTATCTGCGATCACGGCGCGCGCGACATCGCCCGGCTCCTCGGGATAAACCTCTGCCAGGCTGCCGAGCGCGCGGTCCTGGAAACTGGCAAACAGGATGAGATGCCGGTCGGCCAGGCGCCGGACATTTTCCAGCATCAGCTCGGCCGAGATCGTGTCGACAAAATCGGTGAACAGGATGATCAGGCTGCGCCGGTCAAGCCGGGAGGCAAGCTCGGACAGGGCGAGGGTATAGTTCGCCTCGGCGGAGGAATAGTCGAACTTCGCGGCCAGCTCCTGCAGGCGCGGATAGGCGCGCGTGCCGTGCATCTGGCCGGAGGTGAGGCCTGGGCGCGCATCGAAGCTGTAGAACACCGTCTTGTCGCCCGCCCGCAGCGAGACGAAGGATAACAGCAGCGCGGCATTGATGGCGCGGTCGATCTTCGGCACGCCGTCGATCGGCTCGCTCATCAGCCGGCCGGTATCGAAGGCGAAAATGATATTGTGGTTGCGCTCGGTGCGGAATTCCTTGGCCAGCAGGTGGCGGTGGCGCGCGGAGTGCTTCCAGTCGATGGCGCGCCGGTCCATGCCGGAGGTGAACTCGCGCAGGGCATCGAATTCCGAACCGTCGCCGCGGTCAATCTGGGTCTTGATCCCGAACTCGGCATCGCGGGAATAGAGCCGCACGGCCTCGTCCTTCACCCAGCGCACATTCGGCACGATGGGAATCTCCATGTTCAGGCGAACCTGCGCGCGCTTTTGCACAAGGCCGAGCGGCCCGGTCCAGCGTGCCCAGAGCATCTTCAATTCGGCAAGGCCGCGCCGCTTCGGCGTGATCGTGTAAGTCGCGGTGTGCGCACGGCCTTCCCAGCCATGCAGGCGGTGCAGCGGCAGGGGCTCGATCTTGTCGCCGACATCCAGGCGCAGCTCCACGCGCGAGGGCAGCGGGCCTTTCTCGAAGCTCACAGTCACCGGCAGCGGATCGCTGTCCTGGATATAGACCATGGCCGGGGCGTGGATGTGGTGGCTGAACTTGCGCAGGCGCGCGCCGAGTGCCCCGTCGGCCAGCATCAGCGCGCCAACCACACCGACCCAGACCAGCCCCAGCGCCCAGAGCGCCGGCGCCAGGATGGCCACCGCCAGCAGCACCGGCACACCGGCCAGCATCAGGATGATGGCGCGCAGCGTCGGGGCGATCATGACCGTGCCCTCACCGCGGCGCCGCCTGTTGCTCGACGATGGCCAGCAGGGTCTCGTCCGCCGTGCGGCCTTCAATCTCGGCGGCGGGCGAGAGCAGGACGCGGTGGCGCAGGGCCGGCAGGGCGAGTGCCTTCACATCATCGGGGATGACAAAATCGCGCCCGTCGAGCGCGGCGCGGGCGCGCGAGGCCGCCGCGATGGCGGCGGCCGCACGTGGGCTGGCACCGGCCTCCAGCGCCGGGGTTTCCCGTGTCGCGCGGATGATATCGACGATATAGCCGATGATGTCGTCATTGATCCGCGCCTGAGAGATCGCCTCCACCGCCGCGTTGAGCTCCTCGGCCGAAACGGCGGCTTCCACGCCGAGCCTGGCCGCCGTCACCATGCCGGTGCGCCGGCCATGCCCGCCGACAATGGCGATCTCCTCCTCGCGGGTCGGATAGTGCAGCACATGCTTGAACAGGAAGCGGTCGAGCTGGGCTTCCGGCAGCGGATAGGTGCCCTGCTGTTCCAGCGGGTTCTGCGTCGCGATCACCATGAAACGCTCATTAAGCCCATAGGTGTCGCCGTCGATGGTGACCTTGCGTTCCTGCATGGCTTCCAGCAGGGCGGCCTGGGTCTTGGGCGGGGTCCGGTTGATCTCATCGGCCAGCAGGATGTCGGTGAAGATCGGACCCTTGGTGAGCTGGAACTCGTTTGTCTGGAAGTTGAAGAGATTGGTGCCCAGCACATCGCCCGGCATCAGGTCGGGGGTAAACTGGATGCGCCCGAACGCCATGCTGATGGCGGCTGAAAAGCTCTGCGCCAGCAGGGTTTTCGCGGTTCCCGGCGGGCCTTCCAGCAGGATATGGCCGGAAGAGAACAGCGAGACGAGCATCAGGTCCACAGTGTCGGTCTGGCCGATAATGGCCTTGCCAACCTGCGTTCGGATACGGCTGGCGATCTCGCCAATCTCACGAATGTCCATGCGTAATCTCCTTGTGCCAGCGCCACAGGCGCCGGGCCTTGTCCATCAGGTCTTCGCGGGAGGCGGCCGGCTGGGCCAGCCCGGCCTCCAATTGAGTGAATTTCTCGCCCTCTTCGCCGCTCATGCGGTCGAACATGGCGGCCAGGTCTGTCTCACTGAGCGTGCGCGGCGCCCCCACGGCCTTGGCCGTTGCCCGGCGTACCAGCGAGAGATAGCCCGGCGCCAGGCGAGTCTCGCGCCGCGCCATGGCGATCAGGCCGGCTGTATTGTCGGTCAGCGCCTGCTTGCCGAGCGCGAAGGCGCGCTCTTCCGGCAACGGTGCGCCGAAGCGCACAGCTCCCGCCCAGCCGATCATCAGAAAGGCGGCCAGCGCGGCCAGGGTGGCGCCGACAAAGGGCACGTCGAAGATCAGCTGCAGGAGGTTTTCCGAGCGCTCGAAGCCATGCAGCGTGGCATCCAGGATCACCGGGTCTTCCGGGTCCCATTTCAGCCAGTTGGTCAGCGCCATGGCAAAGCTGGCATTCTCCAGCTCGGCAAGGCCGGCCGTGTTGAGAATATCGGGATCGGCGAGGAAATAGACATCCCGGTCGGGCAGTTTGGCGATGAGGTCGCCGCCCGCCACCGGCACGATGGATACCAGGCTGTCGGCGCGCAGCACCTGCATGTCATCGCCCAGCACGGGCGAGAACTTGCCGAACGGGGTCTTGATCGAGGCCGGGGTGCGCAGGCGCCAGACGCCGGCATCGCTATCGAAGGGGCGCACAGAACCGGCGACGACCTCTGTGTTGAGCAGGAAGGTCTCAACTTGCCATTCCGGCTTGTCCGGATTGCGGTAGCCCTGCCACTTTGGCAGGACGACCAGCGCCGGGCCGGCAAGGTCGAGCTCATCGAGCCGCTCATCCATGCCATAGGGCGTGAGCGTCAGCACCTTCAGCGTGCCATAGTCATTCTCCAGCCGCTGGGCCGAGCGCGAAATGCTCACCGGCACACCGCGCGCCTCCAAGAGACGGTAATATCCCTGATACCCCAGCGCCGATGTGGAATAAGGATGCAGGCCCGCCCGGTCGCGCGTCTGCAGCTCCGGTGCCCAGGCCGCCAGGATCAGCAGAGCCAGGAAGGCCAGCCCGGACACGGCCACGATGATGCCCACCACGCCGCCGGCAAAGGGCGAGCCGCCTCCGGATGCAGGTGGCGCGGCCTCAGCCATTGGGCAGACCTCCAAAGGCAAAGTCCTCATAGGAGGCCCGGGCGGTCTGCCAGCCGTCGCTGTCGACCTCGCGCCCGCCGAAGAAGCTGCGCTCGACGACACGGATGATCGGTGAAAGCGCCGCGCGGGCGCGCTCGGGCAAGTCGCTCAGCCCGCCGATTTCACGGGCGGTCAACGCACTGGAGAGCCGGCCTTCCTTCCGGGCCTGGATATCCTCGATAGAACGGAAGAGCAGCAGGTGGACGGCTTCGGCGAACCGGCCCTGCGAGGCCAGGTGATCGGCTTCCTCCAGCAGCGAGCGCGCCGCGGCCTCGTCGGGCCGGATATCGGCGGCATGGCTGTCGAGGACAGCATCCTTGTCCTTCTTGCCGAAGCCGAAGCGCGCACTCAGCGCCTCGCCGAACAGAAACCAGAGGAGCCAGCCGACCAGTGCGACCACGATCACAAGGCCGGCATAGCCGAGCAGCGGACCGATGGCGCCGAACAGGGCGGCGAAGAAATTGCCGATCGCACGCAGCCAGCCCGGCGGGGGATCTGGCGGGCGAATGGGCTCACGCTCCTGGCGGCCGGGGCGCTCAAGCTGCAGGTCACCGTCATTGAGATAAATCTCGTGCAGCTCTTCCATGCTCAATGGCTTGTCGGCGGCGGGTGCAGGCTCATCTGCATCCTGAGCAAAGGCAGGCGCCATCCCGGCACACATGCCCAGGAGCCAGGCTGTGAGCAGCACAAGCAGCCTTGCAGATCGCACCTTTGCGTATCCCCTCTTCTACAACGGTCCCGCCGAGACTATTTCAGACCCGCAATGCGGCGTCCATGGGCGAAGTGTAACCCTCATGCCGCACATGAACAGGATGGGCCATGCCATGGAAAAAGCAGCGATTTATGACAGCCTGAAGGCGGAAATCGACAGCGTGGTCGCGGGCGAGACCTATCGCCCTGCCCGTTTTGCCAGCGCCGCCTGCCTGCTTTCGCAGGCCTTCACCCCACGCTTTTTCTGGACGGGGTTTTACGTCGTGGACCCGCAAAAGCCGCGCGAGCTCGTCGTCGGCCCCTATCAGGGCACGCTCGGCTGCCTGCGCATTCCCTTTGGCCGGGGCGTGTGCGGTGCGGCGGCGGAAACTGGCGAAACCCAGCTCGTGCCGGACGTGCACGCCTTTCCCGGTCACATCGCCTGCGACTCGCGCTCAAACTCGGAAATCGTCGTTCCGGTGTTTGACGGCGACGGCAAGCTGGCGGCAGTGCTGGACGTGGATTCCACTGAGCATGATGCCTTCGACGCCATCGATCAGGCCGGCCTCGAAGCGATCTGCGCGAGCCTGCTGACGGTCTAGTTCCTCCGCGCCATCGCCGCCTGGATCTCCGGGCGCGCCTCGGATGTGGCCAAATACTGCGGCTCGACCCGCATCCCGCTGGCCTGCTCATAGGCATAGGCAAACGACAGCACCTCGGCGTCCTGCATGGCACCCGCCATGAAGGAGAGCCCGATCGGGACGCCGTGCACATCGCCCATCGGCACGGTGATATGCGGATAGCCGGCAATGGCCGCCATGTAGCCCGCACCGGCCCAGTCCGGCCAGACATCGCCATTCACCGGATCTACCAATGAGGCGACCGGGCCGGACGGGGACACCAGCACATCGACACTATACTCCGCCATCAGGGCCGTGATCCCGTCTTCTCGGGAAGCCTTCTGCAGCTCCGCGACCGCAGTCTGATAGACCTCCGCCTCAAGCCCCGTGCTCTGCTGGGCCCGCTCAAAGATGGACTGGTCAAACAGGGCAAGCTCGATATCGCCATGCTCGATATTGAACGCGATCAGCTCTTCCAGGGTGCGGACCGGGAGATCGGTCGGCGAGTCGGCGAGATAAGCGTTCAGTCCCACCTTGAATTCTGTATCAAGAATGGCAAGCGCCTTGGCCCAGAAGTCCTCCACCTGCGGATTGAACTCAGTGATTTCGATGAGTTCGGCGCCCTCGGTTTCCAGAACGGCAAGGGCCTCATCAAACCGGGCGATGATCTCCGGGTTCGAGCCCTGCGCAAACCGCAGCACGCCAATGCGTGCACCCGCCAGCGCGCTTTCGTCCAGCGCGGCGGCAAAGTCGGTTGCGCCGTCGCCGTCCGCCATGGCCGTGCCGCGCACCGTCTTCGTCATCGGCCCGGCGGTATCCTGAGAATGCGAGATCGGGATGATGTATTGCTGGCTGACAAGGCCCACGGTCGGCTTGAAGCCGACTATGCCGTTGACGTTCGAGGGGCAGATGATCGAGCCGCTTGTCTCGGTCCCGACCGTCCCGGCTGCGAGGCTGGCGGCTGCCGCTGCGCCCGACCCGGCAGACGATCCGCAGGGGCTGCGGTCGAGCACATGCGGATTGCGCACCTGCCCGCCCAGCGCCGACCAGCCGGAGATGGAGCGGTCGGAGCGATAATTGGCCCACTGGCTGAGATTGGTCTTGCCGAGCATCACCACGCCGGCCTCGCGCAGGCCCGCCATTAGCGGCGCATCTCGCCCGGTGACATTGCCCTCCAGCGCCAGGGCACCTGCCGTGGTCGCAATCGGGTCAGCGGTCTCGATATTGTCCTTGAGCAGGATCGGCAGGCCATCCAGGGGCCCGAGCGCTTCGCCCGCCGCGCGCCGACCGTCGCTGGCATCGGCCTGGGCGAGCGCATCGGGATTGACGGCGAGCACGGCCTGCAGATGCGGGTCGACCAGGTCGATGCGCGCAAGATAAGCCTCGGTCAGCTCGCGGGAAGTGACCTCGCCGGCCGCCAGCGCATCCGACAGTTCGGGCAGGGTCATCGCCGTCCATCCCTCGGCGCGCAGATCGGAACCTGTCTCGGACATCGCGGTTTCCTCTGATGACTCAGGCGGAGGTGTTGCAGGCGCGCATGCTGCCAGAAAAAGCCCACACGCAACCGCCCCAATCCAGCTTCTCATCCCAGCCCCTCCGGCAATGACTTGAATTTTCACTTTTAGAGCAAGCGTGTGTCATGGAAAGTGGGCAATCAGGAAAGGTACGCGAGCCCCGTTTGGCGCGCAGCAAAGGAGGTTGCCATGCTGTTTTCACTTATGGGGTCGCTCGGCCGGTCGTCGACGAAACTCGTCTTGTCCTTTGTCCTCGTGATCGTGATCATGATCTTGTGCTTTGCCTTCGCGCCGGGCGTGATCCGGGGCATGCAGGACTGGATCGAGGGGATCAATGACATGATCCGCACCCCGCCCATCCTCACCGATCAGGGCCTGATCCTCTATCGCACGCTGGTCAATGAGAGCACGATTTTCGGTATCCTGATGACGCTGGTCTCGCGCGGCCTGATTGAGATCGCCGCCTGGGCCTTTGGCCAGGGCTACCAGGCCGCGCGCAAGGGCAAACCGGCCAAGCCCACAGTGGAGGCCGACATCTCGGTCTAGGCTTTGGTGAGCGCCACGACTGCATTGTCGAGCGCAGAGAGAAAGCGCGAGCGGTCTGCCTTGCTGAAGGGTGGCGGCCCGCCCTGTGGCCCGCCGACAATCGTGTCGCGCAGATCCGCCATGATGGCGCGCGCGGCAATCTGGCTGCCGATGGAATCCATGGTGAAGGGTTTGCCGGTCGGTGCGATCACCCGCGCGCCGGCCTTCAGGCAACGCTCGGCCAGCAGGATGTCGGCGGTTATGACGATGCTGCGCGGCCCGGCATGTTCGGCGATCCAGTTGTCGGCCGCGTCAAAGCCATCGGAGACCACGATGAGCCGCACCGTCTCGCTTTGCGGCACGCGCAGGAAGCTGTTGGCCACGACACGCACATCGAGCCCATAGCGCGCGGCAACGCGGTAGCACTCATCCTTTACGGGACACGCATCGGCATCAACCAGGAGGGTGACCGGCTCTCCCATCAGGTCTTCGCGGCCCAGTCGAGCGCCTCTTCCAGGCGATCATCGCCCCAGAACAGCTCCTCGCCGACGGTGAAGCTCGGCGCGCCGAATATGCCCTTCGCCTGAGCTTCCTCGACATTGGCGCGCAACAGGTCCTTGTGGCTGTTGGAATAGGCTTGGTGCATCGTGATCTGTTCGATACCGCCGGCGGAGACGACACAATCGGCCACCACATCCGGCTGGGAAATGTCCCGGCCCTCGGCGAACTGGGCCTGATAGACCTTGCGGCAGAACTCCTTGCCCCAATCTTCATGGAGGGCGGCCGTCGCGGCGCGCGCAGCCAGCAGGCTGTTCTGCGGAAACCCTTCCGGACGCTGGAATTTGAGGCCGAGCGCCTCAGCTCGGCGTTCCATGTCCCGCCACATATATCTGCCCTTGGCGGGATAGATGTTGAACGGGGAGTTGTCCCAGCCCTGAGCATGGAAGATCGGCCCGAGCAGGAAGGGCCGCCAGACGACCTCGACGCCACGCTTCGCCGCCTCATCCTCCGCCCGCATGGCTGCGAGATAGGAATAGGTACTGGCAAACTCGAACCAGAATTCGACTTTCTGGGGCATGGCGCGTTTCCTCAAGCTTCCGCGTTCAGCTTCTGCCACTCGCTGACGGTTTCCAGCAAGTCATTGAAGGTGGGTTCGTCCTCATCGCATTTCAGGATCGAACAGATCGTGGGGTAGTCGCGATCATAGTCTTCATACCGCGCAATCATGAAGGTCGGACCGGGGATGGATTTGCGCTTGGAAACTGTACTGAGCCAATCCCTGACTCTGCGGATAGCAGTCTTTGGATCGCCCCCATGAGCATCCACATCCTGCCCGGAAATGTCGGAAATGCACTTCTGATAACGAAAACGGTCAGAATCCATGATGATGAGCCGCTTCGACTTCTGGGACGTATCGCCATAGCGCTTTGCACCAAGGAACAGCCCCAGTTCCAAAGGCATGTTGAAACGCGGCAGACCAGTATCGGGATCAAGCTTCATGTTCGACAGATCGTGAATGCCGAACTTGCAGTCTTCTATCAGGCGCTCGATTTTCTGGAGACGAACCTCTCCGCCATCAATATCCTCAAGAGCGCATCTCGGCCGGAATCCGCAATCCATCACGGCGAATACAATCGCCCGAAACATGGGTTTGAAATCGCTTGTGAAGGGACAGTTCACAAACACCGAATTGGCATATGCTGGTTTGCTCACCCGGCCTCAGCGCGCAGCCGTACCTCGCGAGCCTGCTTCACGGCAGCCCGGATTTCAGCCTTGCTGTACTTTCCGCCTCTGGCGGGTTCATAGATTTTCCGGCCGTCCTTCAACGTGATGAAGCGACCAGACGCACTTTCGCTGGTCGACTTCCTGCGTTGCCGGAGAATTTCGCTCTGCTCGCTCATACAGGTAATGTAATACACCCTGTATTGTTCGCCAAGCATCACCCCCGCGCGAACTTCTTGAAGCGCAGGCGTTTCGGCTCGACGGCGTCCTCGCCGAGGCGGCGTTTCTTGTCTTCCAGATAGGCGGTGAAGTCGCCTTCGAACCATTCGACATGGCTGTCGCCTTCGAAGGCGAGAATGTGGGTGGCCATACGGTCGAGGAACCAGCGGTCGTGGCTGATCACCACGGCGCAGCCGGGAAAGGCCTCCAGGCCTTCTTCCAGCGCCTGCAGGGTTTCCACATCGAGATCGTTGGTCGGCTCATCCAGCAGGAGGAGGTTGCCGCCGCGGCGCAGCATCTTGGCGAGGTGCACGCGGTTGCGTTCCCCGCCCGAGAGCTTCCCGACATTTTTCTGCTGGTCAGTCTTCTTGAAGTTAAATGCGGAAACATAGGCACGAGAGTTGACCTCGACCCCGCCAAGGTCGAGCACGTCCAGCCCATCGGAGATTTCCTGCCAGACATTGTTGGCATCATTCAGCGCATCGCGGCTCTGGTCGACATAGCCGAGCTTCACCGTGTCGCCGAGGCGCATCGTACCGGAATCGGGTTCTTCAACGCCGAGGATCATCTTGAACAGGGTAGACTTACCCGCCCCGTTCGGACCGATCACGCCGACAATGCCGCCCGGCGGCAGCGAGAAGGAGAGATCCTCGATCAGGAGATTGTTGCCGAAGCCCTTGCGCAGGTCCTGAACCTCCAGCACCAGGTTGCCGAGGCGGGGCCCCGGGGGAATGCGGATCTGCGCGGTCGAGATCTTCTCGCGCTCGGCCTGGCTCGCCATTTCCTCATAGCGCTGGATACGCGCCTTGGACTTGGCCTGGCGGGCCTTGGCGCCGGCGCGCACCCATTCCAGTTCGCGCTCCAGCGCGCGCTGCTTGTTGCTTTCCGAGCGGCTTTCCTGCGCCATCCGCTTGGCCTTCTGCTCCAGCCAGTCGGAATAGTTCCCCTGATAGGGAATGCCGCGCCCACGATCGAGCTCCAGGATCCACCCGGTGATGTCATCGAGGAAATAGCGGTCGTGGGTGACCAGGATCACGCAGCCATTGAAATTGATCAGATAGTTCTGAAGCCAGGCCACCGTCTCGGCGTCGAGATGGTTCGTCGGCTCGTCCATCAGGATCATGTCGGGCTTTGACAGGAGGAGCTGGCAGATCGCCACGCGGCGGATTTCCCCGCCCGACAGGCTGGAGACATCGGCGAAATCGTCCGGACAGCGCAGGGCGTCCATGGCCATCTGGATCTTGGAATCCACATCCCAGGCATCGGCCGCGTCGATCTGCTCCTGCAGCGCGGTCATCTCTTCCATCAACTCGTCGGAATAGTCCTCGCCGAGCTTTGCCGAGACCTCGTTGAACTTCTCCAGGAGCTGTTTTTCCGGCACCACGGATTCGATATTCTCGATCACGTTCTTGCTGGCATCGAGCTGGGGCTCTTGGGGCAGGTAACCGACCTTGATGCCATCGGCCGCCCAGGCTTCGCCATTGAACTCGGTATCCACACCGGCCATGATTTTCAGCAGGGTCGATTTCCCCGCGCCATTGACGCCGACCACACCGATCTTGGCATCCGGCAGGAAGGACAGGTGGATATTGTCGAAGACCTGCTTCCCGCCGGGATAGGTCTTGGAGACCCCCTGCATGTGATAGACGTATTGCGGACCTGCCATGGTGTTCTGGTTCCTGACCTGTGGGGAAAAGCGCTGGGGGACTTCTCCCGTAAGGCGCAGCCGAGATCAAGTGGGCCCGCTCACAGATTGCGTCTGGCGGCACAGCTGGCCTGGCCCGACAGCGACGATGAGACCGCGCCGAAGGCTTGACGAAGCCGGCGCGGCGAGGAACCAATTCGCGCCATGCTGATGACTCGCCTCATTCCCGCCCTCCTCGCGCTCGCGGCCACCGCCTGCGCCTCCCAGCCATCCCTTTCCGAGGAGCCGATCATGGCCGAGCAGCCTGCTGCGCCCGAACTCACCCTCGAACGGCTCTATGCCTCGCCCTCACTCAGCGGGCCGTCGCCGCGCGGAGTGAAGTTCTCCCCGGACGGCACGCGGGTCACCTTCCTGAAGGCGCGCGAGGACGACCAGAACCGGTTCGATCTCTGGCAGTTCGACGTGGCGACCGGCGCGCAGTCCATGCTGGTGGACTCCACCCTTCTGGAACCGGAAGAGGTCGAGCTGTCGGAAGAGGAAAAGGCGCTGCGCGAACGCAAGCGCATCGCCGGCTCGCGTGGGATTGTCAGCTATGACTGGGGCACGGCGGACACGATTCTGGTGCCGCTTGGCGGGGATCTGCATCTCGTTGCGCTGGGCGAAAACGGACCAGAGGTATGCCAACTCACCGAAACTGACGCCTTCGAATACGATGCCCGCGTTTCGCCGGACGGTTCGCGTGTCAGCTTTGTGCGCGACGGGGCGGTCTATGCCATCGAGCTGGCGACCGGCAAGGAAACCCGCCTTACCCCGCTGGCCGAACCCGAAAAGGCGATCTCCTATGGCGTGGCCGAGTTCGTCGCCCAGGAAGAAATGAGCCGCTATACCGGCTACTGGTGGAGCGCCGACGGGAACTATGTCGCCTATACCCGCGTGGATGAGAGCACGGTCGATATCATCCCGCGCTTCGACATCGCCGCCGAGGAAGTCACCGTCATCGAACAGCGCTATCCGCGCGCCGGCCGGCCGAATGCCGTGGTTGATCTCTTCGTGCGCGACATGGAAACCGGGGCTGTCCATGAGGTGACCTGGCGGCGCGAGGACTGGGGCCCGGCGACCGACCAGTATCTCGCGCGGGTCAACTGGGCCGGCAGCGCTCTGGTCGTGCAGGTGGTCAACCGCGAGCAAACCGAGATCCGCGCCACCCAGCACTGGCCGGAAACCCTGTTTGCCCGCGAGGCCTTCTACGACGAAGAGCAGGAGAACTGGGTCAATCTGAACAGTGATTTCAAGGTGCTGGCGAGCGAACCGGGCAACATCCACCGCCAGGGCGAGATCACCCTGCTCACAAGCATGGAGAACGAAGGCTACCGCAATATTGTCGAAGTCAGCCCGGATGGCCTGCGGCCGGTTGTCATGCTCGATGACTGGGCCGTCGACAGCCTGCTCGGCCTCGATCGTGAGAAGGGTCTCATCTTCTTCACCGGCTACAAGGACACCCCGCTTGAGCGCCATCTCTATGCCGTGCCCCTGCCAATGAGCGCAAAGGAACTGGGAGAACGCGGCTTGGAGCAGTTGCCCGACAGTCCCTGCATTGATCTGGAGCCCCAATCCGCCCGGCTTATGAAGAGCTGCCCCGTCCCCGCCCGCCTGACCGAGGCTGGCAAGTCCTGGTCGGTCACCATGTCGCCCGACGGCAAATCCTTTGTCGGCACCTCTTCCAGCCCGACACAGCCATCACAGACCGGGCTCTACAGGTTCCTCAGCGAGGAGGAGAAATGGGACGCCTTCGCCGAGGCCGGCGGCGGGGCCCAGTCGAGTGATACCCATCCCTGCGAAGACCTCGCACCGGGATCGGCCGCTCTGCAAGTCTATTGCGGGTCGCAAACGCAGCTCATCGCCTGGATCGAGGAGAACGCCCTCGACGAGCGCCACCCCTATTTTCCGTATCTCGCAGAGCACACCGTGCCGGAATACGGCACGTTGAAAGCCGAGGACGGCAAGACGCTCTACTATTCCATCCAGACCCCGCCGGATTTCGATCCCGTGAAACAGTATCCCGTCATCATTGAGGTCTATGGCGGGCCGCACGCGCAGACCGTCACGCGAAACTGGGAGCGGATGAGCGACCAGTATCTCACGCGCGAAGGCTATATCGTCTTCCGGCTGGACAATCGCGGCTCGTCCAATCGCGGCAAGGCCTTCGAGGATGTCATCTACCGGCGTACCGGCGGGCCGGAAGTGCGCGACCAGCTGGTCGGCGTGGACTGGCTGAAAGCCCAGCCCTTTGTCGACCCGGACCGGATCGCCATCCAGGGCTGGTCCTATGGCGGCTACATGACGCTGATGACGATCCTGCAGGCCCCGGAAGGCACCTTCGCGGCGGCGGTCTCCGGCGCGCCGGTCACCGACTGGTCGCTCTACGATACCTTCTACACCGAGCGGTACATGGACACGCCGCAGGACAATGCCGAAGGCTATGAGGCCAGCTCGGTCTTCCCTTATGTGGACAATTTGACGACGCCGCTCCTGCTGATCCACGGCATGGCCGATGACAATGTCACCTTCGACAATTCCACCCGCCTGATGGCGGCGCTGCAGGAGGCCGGCAAACCGTTCGAGCTGATGACCTATCCCGGCCAACGCCATGGCATTCGCGGCGAGGCGCTTCAGATCCACCTGATGAAAACCCGTATGGCCTTCCTGAACCGGATGCTGCAGCCGGAGAAATGAGCATCGCGCTGAAGCTTCTGGCCTCCGGCCTGATCGCTTTCGCGGCACTTCTCTTGTGGGGCATTGGCGAGCCCCTGATATCGCGCCTTGGCCCGGCATTCACGACCAATGTCCTGACGACCGGGCTCTTCCTCCTGCTCGGTGCGGCAGGCGCTTTCGCCCTGTTCAGGATCTGGTCGGCGGCATCCGAACAGGGAGACTAGGGCACCGTCTGAGGATTTTTTACCAAACCCTTTCGGCGATCTGCCGATACGGCGGGAATCGGCAACACATAATATTAATTGCCCTCCTGTAATGTTCGAGTTCTCCACCACGCCACAGGACCCGACATGCTGAAATTTCTCTCTGTTCTTGTGATCTGCGCTTCGATCGGGATGGAGGGCTATGTCCTGTTCACGGGCAGTCGCGTGATGGTCTGGCAAAGCTCGGCCGATGCCGGCCAGGCGGTTGCCGCTCTGGGCAACCATCCCGCCGAGTATGACATGCTGGTCTGCCGCCATTTCGACGGTCGCCAGATCCACACCTCGCTCTATCGCCACTCCGATGACGATGTCCGCGGGTTCAGCCGCTGCCCCCTCATTGTCGAGGACGGCGAGGGCACCCAGCGCGTCAGGCTCTCCTGACGGCAGGGCTTGCGCCCACAACTGAGCATGGCAGCCTCCGGCAAAAGACACGTCCGGAGGATCAACAGACATGCCCGCCTTCCAGCCCACAGGCGACCAGTTCCGCGCCTTTCGTGACGATCCTTATGACGGCCCGATCGCGCAGGTGAACCTGCTGAAATTCCGCGTAAAGGCCGAATATCCCGAAGGCGCGCCCGAACATGGTCGCGATGAGCCCGGCGCGGCGGCCTATCAGCGCTATGCTGATGCCTTCGGCGTGGCGGCCGCAGAGGTCGGCGCGCATTGCCTGCTGATGGGTGAGGTGGAGCGCTATTTCATCGGCCAGGGCGACTGGGATGCGGTGATGGTGATGCACTTCCCGGACCGGCGCGCCTTCATCGCCACGCTCAACCACCCAACCTATCAGGAGATGCACCGCCACCGCGATGCAGGCCTTCTATGTCAGGAATTGCTGACGACACGCGTAAAGCGCGCCGAGGGATTGTCCGGCTAACCGCCCACCGCATGCAGGTCGCGGCCATTGGCGCGCAGCCAGCGGCGGTGGCGCTTCCAGTCCGGGCAGGTGCGCTCGACATGGCCCCAGAAGCGGTCGGAATGATTCATCTCCAGAAGGTGCGCGCATTCATGGGCGGCAACATAGTCGAGCACATCCGGCGGCGCGCAGATCAGGCGCCAGGAAAAGGACAGGACGCCTTCGGAACTGCACGAGCCCCAGCGCGAGCGGGTGTCCTTCACCGACAGGCGCCGGGCTGTCACGCCCAGCACTTCGCAATGGCGCTCCACCGCCTCGGCAAGGTCGGTCTTGGCTGCCGCTTTGAGATAGCGCGTGATACGGGCATGGAAGGTCTCCTCGGCGCCGGGCGCGCGCAGGACAACCTCCTCCTCGACATCCAGCCGAGCGCGTCGGCCGGGCCCGTCCAGGCTCAGCCGGCAAGGCTCCCCGCGCAGGGGGATCACCGCGCCGGGCTCGAAGGCCACCGTCTCCGGCATCCGCGACAGCTGGCTGGCAATCCAGTCGACCCGCTCGCTCGCGAAGGCGGCTGCAGCAGGAATATCGCGGGGGCGCGGCGCCACGGCAACCGCCTCGCGCGCCTTCTCGTCGAGCCGCAGGATCAGCCTGCGCGCGCGCGGATTAACCTCAAGCCTGACAATGACCTGACGGCCGTTACGCGCTTTCAGCGCCATTTTCTGGCCATTGTCGCGGAACATGCTAAACCGAGAATCGCTTTGTTTGGGTGAGTTTAGGGCACCGTGACCTTCAAGGGGATCAAAAACTGATGAAACACCTCCTAATTACTGTAGCCGCGGCGACCTTGCTGGTGGCCTGCAACAACAAGAGTGCCGAAGATACGGTCGAAGGCGCCGGGACAGCCGCTGTGGACTCTGCCGAACGCGCCCTGAGCGATCTTGGCAAAATCACCCTGCGCAGCGGCGATGCTTCCGAAGCGTCTGCCGCGCTTGCGGCAATGAACCTTGCCCAGTCCGGCTCGGGCCGTGCCGCATTCGGCGAAGTCAGCCAGGACGGGGATGGTGCAGTCTACTCCAATGTAACGATCGAAATCCCAGGCGATGCCGACGATCCGGAAGATGAGGGCGCCACCATGGTGATCGGCACCATGGAACTGGACGGCCTCGACATGGTCGATGGCCAGGCGAGCTTCTCCAAGCTGTCACTCTCGAACATCCAGATCGAGCCGCATGATGCCGAGGCGGCCGCCAATGGCGATCTGTCGATTGCCGGCATCGAGCTGCTCAACCCCTCCCCGGCACTGGCCGCCTGGGTGGCGAGCCTGAACGGCTCCGGCGATCCGGCCGAGTTCCCGCCGATCGAAGAGGTCAGCTTCGACAGCTGGTCGCTGTCGGACTTCAATCTCGACTTCAATGATGATGGCGATGAAGGCAGCTTCCTGATCGATTCCATCCAGTTTGGCGGTGTCGAGGACAGCAAGATCTCCGTGGCCAGGATCTCCTCGCTCAGCCTCAGCGGCCAGAGTGATGATGACGACCCCTTCACCGCTTCGCTGGGAGGCATCTCCTTTACTGGTGCTGCGCTCGACGTGCTGGCCGCGGGCTTCAAGGAGGGTTTCGAAAACGACGAGGATTTCGCCGCGACCCTGATGGAGAGCATGTACGACAATCCCATGGAGCCGGGCTATGACACCTTCTCCCTGGAGGCGTTCGACTTCCAGATGGGTGGTGTGTCCTTTGACCTGCCGAGCTATGCCACGACCGTGGATCGCAACGCAGATGGCGTGGCCGTTGGCGGCGTGACAGCGCCTTTCACGGCAACGCTTTCTGCTGACCCGGAAGGCGGCGAATCTGGCGCAGAGCTCGCCGGTGCGCTGGGCATGATGGGCTATGAAACGCTGGTGTTGTCCGGCGCGGGCAAGTCGAGCTTCGACCCGGAAACCGACACGGTGCAATTCTCTGCCGCAGACAATTATCTCAGCCTGGCCGATGGCTTCACGATCCGCTTCGGCGGCGACATGACCGGTTTCAGCGACTATATGGAACAGCTCCAGTCGCTGGACTTCGAAGCCATGAACGAAGGGTCGCCGGCGAACGAGAAGGTGATGCAACAGGCCATATCGGCGCTGTCACTCAACCAGTTCACCCTGTCGCTGGAAGATGATTCCATCATCGACCGTGCGATCAACCTGTATGCGGCCCAGTCGGGTGAAGACCCGGCCGCGGTGCGCCAGCAAGCGACCTTCGGGGCAGCCATGCTGCCGATGATGGCGGCCCAGACCGGGATCGACCCGGCCATTGCCACCGATATCTCCACGGGCCTGACCTCCCTGCTGCAGAATTCCGGCACGCTGACGATCAGCCTCAACCCGCAGACCCCGCTGTCGGCGTCCACCTTTGCCGATATTGAGGATCCCAGCATCATCACCAAGGACATGCTGGGCCTGACGGTAACCCACGAGGAATAGTGCCGACATAAATGGCACACAGATGATTGCGCGCACTCGCCCCGGCGGGTGCGCGCTTTTATTTTTCCCCCGACAGGCGCATAAGAGCGTGATGAGGCTTGCATTTTTTGGTGACGTGGTGGGGGCACCGGGCCGGTCGGCGGTGACCGAGCATCTGCCACGTCTGCGACGCCAGCTGGCGCTCGATTTTATTGTTGTGAATGCTGAAAACGCAGCCGGCGGCTTCGGCCTGACCGCCGCAATCGCCGAGGATTTCTTCGAGGCCGGCGCCGACTGCCTGACCCTGGGCGACCATGCCTGGGACCAGCGCGAGATGCTCAATCATATCGACCGGGACCCGCGCATCATCCGCCCGGTGAACTATCCCAAGATCGCCGCAGCGCCCGGCCGGGGCGCACACCTGTTCGCCCTGCCCGATAGCCGGCGGGTCGGTGTGGTCCAGCTGCTTGGCAATGTCTTCATGCGCCAGGCCATGGACAACCCGTTCGAGGCCGCCACGACCGCACTGGAGGAACTGGCGCTTGGCAGCGTCACCGATGCGCTGATCGTGGACATGCATTGCGAAGCCACCAGCGAGAAAATGGCCATGGGCCATCACTGCGACGGGCGCGCCAGCCTGGTGGTCGGCTCGCACACCCATGTGCCGACCGCCGATGCCATGATCCTGTCGGGCGGCACGGCCTACCAGACCGATGCCGGCATGTGCGGGGACTATGACAGCGTGATCGGCATGCGGAAGGACATCTCGCTCTACCGCTTCGAGACTCAGCTGCCGGGAGATCGCTACCAGCCGGCCATGGGCGACGGCACGCTGTGCGGCACCTATGTCGAGACCGACGATGCAACAGGCCTGGCCACCCGGATCGAGATGATCCGCCTTGGCGGACGCCTCAGCCCGGCCCTGCCCGCCTGATCAGGCGGCGGTTTCCGCCCTTTCCTGCGCAGCCGCTTTGTCGCGCGCCGGCGGCAGGCCGAACATCCGCGCATATTCGCGGGTAAACTGCGGCACGCTCTCATAGCCTACGGCATAGGCGGCATGGCTGGCAGAACTGCCTTCGGCCAGCATCAGACGGCGCGCCTCGATCAGGCGCAACTGTTTCTGGAACTGCAGGGGCGAGAGCGAAGTGATGGCCTTGAAATGGCTGTGGAAGGAGGACGGGCTCATACCCGCCACATCGGCCAGCCCGTCCACCGGAAGCGTCTCGTCATAGCGCGCGCGGATCACCGCAACGGCGCGCGCGATGCGGGCTTCATGCCCTTCGGCCCAGCCGAGCCTGCGGATCGCGCTGCCATGCCGGCCCATTAACAGCCAGTAATGCAGCTCCCGGAGAAGCTGTTCATGCAGAACGGGTACGGCCTCGGGCCGGTCGAGCAGTTTCATGATCCGGTGGGCGGCATCGGCCACCTCATCACGGGTCGGCACGATCCGCACTGGACCGGCCTCCGTTTCCCCCTGCGATCCCATCTGTAGCCGGAGGTCGGCGATCATACCGGGATCGAGATCGACCGCCAGGGAGAGATAGGGCGTGTCTACGCTCGCTTTTGTAATCTGGCTGACCGTGGGAATATCGGCGGTGATAAGCAGGGAATCCCCGGCGCCGAACTCGAAACTCTGCGCGCCCATATTCACCTGCTTTCTGCCCTGCAGGACAAGGCAAACCAACGGCTGCATGATCGAATGACGGATCATGTTCGGCACGGTTTCACGTATGACTGTGAAGCCCCGGATCGGAGTCATGTGCTGGCTGCCGGTTTCGGCATGGGCATCGGCATAGCGGCGAACGGCATCAAGAAGCGCATCTGTCATGAGCCCACTCTATGTCAGCGCGGGCCGCATTGCACCCGAGTTTGCAGGATCAGGCAAAACTTGCCGAGGTTTCGGCAACGACCTTTCCACCCCGCTTCCGATATCCCTGGCTCAACAGAACACGCAGAAGGAGACCTGCCATGTCCACTATCACACTCATTACCGGCGGCAGCCGGGGCCTCGGGCGTAACACGGCGCTGAATGTTGCCCGCAAGGGCGGCGATGTCGTGCTGACCTATCGCAGCAATGAAAGCGAGGCCGAAAACGTCGTCGCAGAGATTCAGGCAATGGGCCGCAAGGCCGCCGCGCTCCAGCTCGATACAGGCGACGTGTCGACCTTCGCCGATTTTGCAGCTCGCCTGAAAGCCGCCCTGGAGACCGGCTGGGGTCGCGAGACCTTCGACAATCTCGTCAACAATGCCGGCCATGGCGATGGTGCGCTTGTCACCGAGACCACCGAGGCGCAGTTCGACGCCCTGTGCAATGTTCACTTCAAGGGCGTCTACTTCCTGTCCCAGACCCTCTACCCGCTCATCGCCGATGGCGGCCGGGTCGTGAACATTTCCTCCGGCCTCACCCGCTTCGCCCTTCCGGGCTACGCTGCCTATGCCGCGGCCAAGGGCGCGGTGGAAGTCCTAACGCGCTACATGGCCAAGGAGTGGGGCAGCCGCGGGATAACGGTTAACACCGTCGCCCCCGGCGCCATCGAGACCGACTTCGATGGCGGTGCCGTGCGCGACAAGGCCGATCTCAATACACAGATCGCCTCCATCACCGCCCTCGGCCGGGTTGGTGTGCCCGATGATATCGGGCCGATGATTGCGAGCCTGCTCGAGCCGGACAATCGATGGCTGACGGCGCAACGCATCGAAGTGTCCGGCGGTCAGGCGATTTAGGCCCCATTGCCCCTTACCGCTCGAACCCACCGCCCGCGCATCTGTTAAGGATCGCGGGCGGCTTCCGGTTCAGGCGGCGTATTGCTGGTCTTCGTGTGCGCCGACCACCTTGTGCCGTCCCGTGCGCAGGACCTGCAGCATGGCAGATTCTGCGTGTGCTACCGCCAGTTCGGTCGACACATCGCTCGTCGCGATGCAGCTGCCGACACTGACACGCACGCGCACCTGGAGGTGTTTGTTACCTTCCTCATTATTCTCGACGCACTGGATGATACGCTGGCCGAAGCGCTGAAGCGTACCGATCGTGTTGAGATGACCGGCAATAATGAACTCCTCGCCGCCAAATCGCGCGATACGCATATCCTCGGTCGCGCGGCTGCGCAGACAGTCGGCGACATGGATCAGGACGGCATCGCCAGCCTCATGACCGAACCGGGCATTGATCGATTTGAAGTGGTCAACATCGATGACCATGAAGAAGAACACTTCGCTGCTGCTCGTCAGCTGGCGCATGTTTTCAATCTGACGGAAGAAGCTCCTGCGGTTGAGCAGGCCGGTCAGATTATCGCGAGCGCTCGTGTCCTGGCTCGCAGACTTTAACCTTTCAGATTGCAGCCCGTCGTGAATCGCCAAGGCAATCGCGAAGGGCGCAATGATCATCGGCAGTACAATCGCCAGTGTCTGGATTTCATGCGAAGAAACCTTTGCGTCCCAACCGGCCATGGCATGCGAAAGGCTCGCGCAGGCAACGATACAGCCGAACGTGAGCAAGAATATCCGAAGTATATATTCACGATATGGGACGATCATATTGCGTACACTCCGTAGTCGCGGGTGGATAAACTTTCTCAAAGCTATTAGGAGCCATCTAAACGGCACCTTCACACAATCTGTGAAATTCAATCAAATCGGATCAACTTTTTCCAACCCTGGAGTTCGCAAGGCCCTGTCACGGCAGGGCCTGCCTTCCCTGACCCGTCAGATTAGGTTAGTCAGGCGGCAGACGAACACACCACGAAATGAGGCATTCATGGCCGGCCATAGTAAATGGGCGAACATCCAACACCGCAAGGGCGCGCAGGACAAAAAGCGCGCCGTGCTCTTCTCGCGGCTGAGCAAGGAAATCACCATTGCGACGAAGATGGGCGGGCCGGACCCGGACGCCAATCCGCGCCTGCGCCTGGCGATCAAGAACGCCAAGGGCTCCTCGCTCCCCAAGGACAATATCAAGCGCGCCATCGACAAGGGCGCGGGCGGCGGCGGCGATGATTATGTCGATATCCGCTATGAGGGTTTCGGCCCCGGTGGCGTCGGCATCATTGTCGAGGCCTCGACCGACAACAAGAACCGCGCGGCCAGCGATATCCGCTCCACCTTCTCCAAGAATGGCGGAAACCTGGGCGAGACCGGCTCGGTCAGCTTCGGCTTCGATCAGGTCGGCGAGATCATCTACCCGGCCGAGGTCGGCGCGGAAGACGATGTCATGATGGCGGTGCTGGAGGCCGGCGCGACCGACATGGAAGTCGATGGCGAAACCTATGTCATCTATACCGAGCGTGAGGGCCTGAACGAAGTCGCGAGCGCGCTGGACGAGGCCTGGCCGGATGTCGAAGCCACCTCCACCAAGCTGATCTGGAAGCCCCAGAACACCGTGCCCGTCGAAGGCCAGGCCGCCGACACGCTGATGAAGCTCCTTGACACGCTCGACGAGCTTGATGACGTGCAAAACGTCTACGACAATTCCGAACTCTCCGACGAGGAAATGGAACGCCTGGCGAGTTAGGCAGAACCAGTTGGGGGAAACGTGTCCGCGTTCGAGATTGTCGATGCCGTGAATTCCCCCGGCAATCCGGGCAAGACCGGGGATGACCGGTATGGCTATGATGAAGGCGCCGGAACGGCCTGGGTGCTGGACGGGGCGACGGATGCGACGCCGCTGCAACCCTTTCCCGGCGCGGAAAGCGGCGCGGCCTGGTTCGCCGATACGCTGTCATCTCACCTGATAGGCCACGCCCCGAAAGAGGGCGAGGCACCCGAGGTTTATTTCAGGCGCATCCTGGAGCAGGTGCGGGCCCGGGCAGAATCCGAGAGCGACACGCCGCTGGATAGCCTGCCGCCCGCCGCCTGGCCGATCGCGTCAGGCATTTGGCTGCGCCGGCTGGGCGATGTGGCCGAGCTCTGCTGGCTGGGCGACTGCATGGCCCTGGACCTGATCAGCGGCGAGGAGTACGGGCCTGTCGGTGCCTCCGAGCAGGAAAGCGAGGACAATCGCGAGGTGCTCAAGCGCAGCGAGGAGGAGATCTGGAACGCCGTGCGCGAGGCCCGGGAGGCGGCTTTCGAGGCCGAAAAGCCGATCTTCAGCCTGCGCCCGCATGTCATCACCCGTCTGAACCGGGTCAGCATTCCTGCCACCGCGCGAACGCAGATTCTCCTGATGTCGGACGGGTTCTACCGCCTGATCCATCCTTACGGGCTGTATGATGGCCCCGGCCTGGCCAGTGCCGTGCGCACATGCGGTCTTGGCGACCTCGTCACGCAGCTTCGCCGCCACGAATCCGGCCTCTCCCGCCAGGCCATCGGACGGGTGAAACGTGCCGACGATGCCTGCGCCCTCTGGTTGAGTTTTGACTAGGACAATTTTACAGAGCATAGGAAATAAATCTCCTCACCGTTAGTGATTATATGCTCACTAGACACGTTTCCGCCACAATTAGTGATCATGCGATCACATATCGGCGGGCGCTCCGGCTTGCCGAAACAATGGCATGATGGAGACTTTTATGCCGATCACATTGACCATCGCCCTTCTGAAGGGGGTGGGAAAGATCTTCGCCGGGCTGCTTCTGGCAGACTTTGTCTCCGGCGTGTTTCACTGGTTCGAGGATCGTTATGGCGATCCGAAATGGCCGGTCCTGGGCCATACAATCCGCATGAACCAATATCATCATCACCAGCCGCGCTTCTTTCTTCGCGGCACCTTCTATACCCGAAATCGCGAGGTGATCGCGTTCGGCATCGTCTTCCTGCTGGTGTTCTGGGCCGTGGGCTGGCTGAACCTGTTCACCGGCGCGGCGGTCGCCTTCGGCATGCTCGCCAACGAGTTCCACGGCGCCGCCCACAAGAGCCCGGCAGAGAACGGGCGGCTGATCACCCTCATTCAGAAGACCGGCCTGATGCAGAGCTTTCGCCACCACACCGCCCACCACCGCAAGGGCAAGGACACCCATTACTGCGTGATGACCAATTACCTCAATCCGGGCCTGGAACGCGTGCGGTTCTTCCAGAACATCGAGTGGGTGATCAAGCGCCTGACCGGGATCACTCCGCGCCCGGATGACAGCGTGAACCCGCGTTACCGCCGCGCGGTCTGATCCGCCCGGCCCGATCCTTTCCAGGCATCGCCCTTCCCCAAGGGCGGTGCTTTTTCTTTGCCTGCCGCAGGTCTAAGCTCGCCGGGAAACGCAGCAATAAAATGGGAGCGCGCGAAGCATGGGCATTCTGGACGGCAAGACAGTACTGGTCACCGGCGGCGGCAACGGTATCGGCAAGGAGTGCGCCCTGCTGGCCGCGCGGGAGGGCGCCAATGTGGTGGTCAACGATCTCGGCGGCAGCCTTTCCGGCGGCGATGAAGGTGATGCCGGCCCGGCCGAACAGGTCGCACGTGAAATCCGCGCAGCCGGGGGCAAGGCGGTGTCGAATTCTGACAGCGTCACCGACTATGCCGCGGTGGCGGGCATGGTCGAACAGGCCCGCGACGAGTTCGGCGGCCTGCATGCGGTGATGAACCCGGCGGGTATCCTGCGCGATGGCATGTTCCACAAGATGAGCGAAGCCGACTGGAAGGCGGTCATCGATGTGCACCTGCATGGCAGCTTCAATGTCACACGCGCCGCCGTGGAGCTTTTCCGCGAACAGGAAGGCGGCGCTTTCGTGCTGTTCACGTCCACCTCCGGCCTGATCGGCAATATCGGCCAGGCCAATTACGCCGCCGCCAAGCTCGGCATCATGGGGCTGTCGCGGATCGTCGCCATGGAAGGCGAGCGCAAGAATGTGCGCTCCAACATCATCGCGCCCTTCGCCTTCACACGGATGATCGCTTCCATCCCGGTCAAGGACGAAGCCGGCGCCGAGCGCGTGGAGCGCATGCGCCAGGGCATGCGGGCCGACCAGGTCGCCCAGCTCGCTGTGGCCTTGTGTGCCGACAAGTCGAAATCGGTGTCGGGCCAGGTCTTCAGCGTGCGCGGCAATGAGGTCGTGCTGTTCAGCCAGCCCCGGCCGGTGAAAAGCATTGCCCGGCTGGAAGGCTGGACGCCGGAGACCCTGTGCGAGCAGGCCCTGCCGGCCATGGGGCCGAGCTTTACAGATCTCGGCGCGACGACCTCGGTTTTCCCCTACGAGCCGATCTAGCTGGAACCGGAAAAATCAGAAAGCCGGGATGCGACAGGTCCGGCTTTCTGAAGTGTGTCCACGTGCGTCCCCACACACTTTGGGCGTCTTTTCCCACCGCGCCGTCTGAACATGTGCTTACATTCTAGATCATCGCTTGGCATCACCCTGCAGGGTGATAAGGGTGAACTGTAATGTTCGGCTGTGTTTAGTTTTCGATGCATTAGGTGGCGTGAGAAGGAGCTGTCTTGAGCTCGGACCCAAGTGCAAACCTGCTCTCTGCCGTCGAGGCGATCTACCAGACAGCGCTGTCCCCAGACGATTATGAATCCTTCATCCAGCACTGGGACAAATATGTCGCCAGCCTGGATCCCGGCAGCCTGGAGGCTGACCAGCTGCTGACCCATATCGACCGGGCAACGGTCATCCTGGACCAGCTCCATCCCACCAGCCGGGCCTCCTTTTCGCCCGCCACGCTGGTCGAGGCCGAAACCGGCCCGGCAGCGATCGCCGATGATCACGGCGACTTCCTCGCCTGCAATGACAGCTGGAAGCGGGCCATGGGCGAGCAGGCCCGCCGTCTGAGCGACCTGTCCGACGAGCCGGAGGAAAAGCAGGCCCTGACATCAGCCATGCACATGCTCCATGAGGTCGGTCGCGCCCAGAGCGGGTTTGCCCGCATCACCGACCGCCGGAGCGGGACCTCCATGGGCGTTGTGATCCGGCGGCTGGGGCGCGGCGAGTCCGGCCTGCATAGGCCACGCTATCTGGTGCGCACCTCCCATGCGGTCTGGTCCGATGCCGTGGGCGAGGTCCTGGCCAGCGAGTTCAACCTGACAGGTGCCGAACTCGCCCTGCTTGAGCGCATCGTGCTCGGCGAGAGCTTCAGCAAGATTGCCGAGGCGGCCGGACGCTCAACCGATACGCTCAAGACCCAGTCCAAGGCGATCTATCGCAAGATGGGCATTGCCGGACGCGAGGATGTGGTGCGCCTGGCGCTCCAGCTGCACCATCTCATGCAGGGTGTCGCCCCGCGCGGTGCGCGCCGTGCCGACGGCCTCGACCGGGGCATCATCACCCTGAAATCCGGGCGGCAGGTCGGCTGGACGAGGCGCGGCAATCCCAGCACCCAGCCGCTGATCTTCCTGCATGGCATGTCCCTCGGCCATGGCATGACCGAGCAGTTCATCCAGGCGCTCGGCCGGCACGGCCTGCACATGATCTGCATCGACCGGCCGGGCTATGGCCGCTCCGACCCGCCGCGCAACTGGCGCCATACGGTGGAGGAATGGGCGCAGACCTTCCCGCAGATCCTCGACGGGCTCGGCCTCGACCAGGCTATGGTGGTGACCCATACCAGCGGCGTCCTCTACGGGTGCGCGGCGGGCATGGGCGCGGCGGAACGCGTGACCTCGATCTGCGCCCTTGCGGGTGGCGTGCCGATCCACGATCCCGACATGCTCTCGGACTATCCCTCCATGGTACGGCTTCTCTCGCGTACCGCGCGCCTGTCGCCCCGCGCCCTGCGGTTCATGCTGGGCACCTCGGCCGCCTATTACCGCAGCGAGCCCGGGCGCAACCGCCTGCTCGAACGCACCTACAACACAAGCACCGCCGACAGCGCGGCCCTGAAGACCCCGGAAATCATGGAGCTGGTCCATGAAGGTTTCGGCCTGATCGATGGTGGCGGGTTTGACGGCTTTGTCGGCGATGGGCTGAAGATCTTTTCCGACTGGAGCGATCAGGTCGAGGACCTCGACCGGCCGCTGCACTATGTGATCGGCGATCAGGATCCGATCTGCCCGCTGAAATGGGCGCGTGCGTTCGCCCAGCGCTATACCCATGTCGATGTCACGCCCATCGAACAGGCCGGCCAGCTCCTGCACCACACCCATCCCGAGGCGGTGGCGGACCTGATTGCCGGGATCTACCGCGACACGGCCTGAACACTCCGCGACAAGCCGCTCCGCACATATACCTATAGACGTTCGGATAGATTGAGTTTCCCATTCTTCCGATGACAATATCCTCCGTCATGGAGGATGGGGCGCTGGCGCCCTGAGGAATGGGAGACCTCGTTTGAGTTATGAAGACGTCTTTGCGGCCTGGTCGGCCGATCCGGAAGGTTTCTGGCTGCGTGCGGCCGAGGATGTGGCCTGGTTCGAGCCACCGAAGACCGCCCATGAGACCGGCAAGGGCTGGTTTCCCGATGGCAAGGTGAATGCCTGCCATGCCGCCGTGGATGCCCATGTCGAGGCGGGATATGGCGGCCAGGTTGCGATCTATTATGACAGCCCGGTCACGAGCACGAAGCGCCAGATCACCTATGGCGAGCTGCAAAGGGATGTTTCCGCCTTCGCCGCCGGTCTTTCCGAACTTGGCGTCGGTCAGGGCGGGCGCGTGCTGATCTATATGCCGATGATCCCCGAAGCCGTGGTCGCCATGCTGGCAACCGCGCGTCTGGGCGCAATCCACTCGGTGGTGTTCGGCGGGTTCGCCGCGCGCGAACTGGCCAAGCGGGTCGACGATTTTGCCCCCGATGTGCTGGTCACCGCCTCCTGCGGCATCGAACCGAACCGCAAGATCCCCTATCTGCCGCTGGTCGACGAGGCGCTCGCCATGTCCGCCCACCCGCCGGCAAAGGTGATCATCAAGCAGCGCCCCGAGCAGGATGTTGCCATCAGGCCCGGCCGCGACCTCGACTATGAAGAGATCATCGCGCAAGGCGGCACGACGCCCTGCACGCCCTGCCCGTCCACCGACCCGCTCTATGTGCTCTACACCTCGGGCACCACGGGCGCGCCCAAGGGCGTGGTGCGCGATATCGGCTCCTATGTCACCGCCCTGAAATGGTCGATGAGCCATATCTACAGCGCCCAGCCGGGCGAGACCTATTGGGCCGCCTCCGATATCGGCTGGGTGGTTGGCCATTCCTACATCGTCTACGGGCCGCTGGTGAACTGCTGCGCCACGGTGCTCTATGAGGGCAAACCGGTCGGCACGCCCGACGCCGGGGCCATGTGGCGCGTGATCGAGGAATACAACGTCACCGTCGCCTTCACCGCACCGACCGCCGTTCGCGCCATCAAGCGCGAGGACCCTTCCGCCTCCCATGTCGGCAAGTATGATCTCCGCCAGCTGCGCTATCTGTTCCTCGCCGGCGAACGGGCCGATCCGGACACCGTGGAATGGGTCGCCGACGCGCTGAAGGTGCCAGTGATCGACCATTGGTGGCAGACCGAGCTTGGCTGGCCGGCGCTTTCGGCCTTCCCGGGACTTGGCGACACGAAAGTCCATATCGGCGCGGCGGGCCGCCCGGTACCGGGCTATGCGTTCGACATTCTCGATGAGGACGCCAAGCCTGTCCCGCGCGGGGAATCGGGCGCCATCGTGATCAGGATGCCCCTGCCGCCCGGCGCGATGACGGGACTCTGGAATTCTCCCGGCCGGTTTGAGGAACAGTATCTCAGCCACTTCCCCGGCTATTACCTCACCGGCGATGCCGGTTTCATGGACGAGGACGGCTTCGTCTTCGTCATGGGCCGCACAGACGACGTCATGAATGTCGCCGGCCATCGCCTCTCCACCGGCGCCATCGAGGAGGTCATTGCAGCTCACCCAGCCGTGGCCGAATGCGCCGTGGTTGGCGCTGCCGATGATCTGAAAGGCCAGGTGCCGGTCGCCTTCGTCGTGCTGAAGGCCGATGTCGTGGTCACCGAAACCCTGGAGCAGGAGCTGATCATCAGTGTCCGCCAGGAGGTTGGCGCCGTAGCCTCCTTCAAGCGGGTCTACCGCTCCTCGGCCCTGCCCAAGACGCGGTCCGGCAAGATCCTGCGCAAGACCATCCGCAGCCTGGTCGACGACAAGCCCTTCGATGTTCCCGCCACCATCGACAATGCCGACGCAATCGATGCCGTGCGCGATGCGATTACACCTACACCCCGTTCCTCCTAGAGCTTGTCATCAAGCTCGTTGCCTCGGGCCGGGACATGTTCCCGGCCTTTCTTTTTAGCGGATCGAAACGGAAGCCTCAGGTATTGTGATATTTTCCATAACACTTTTCGTGTAGACAGGTGTCACTTCTCATCTCCTAGGAAGCCCACATGCGCCTGACCGCCTACACCAATTACGCCCTGCGCATCCTGATGTATTGCGCGGTCAATGCCGAGGGGCTGGTGCGGGTGCAGGATATTGCCGACACCTATGGGATCTCGAAGGCGCATCTCCTGAAAGCCACGCGCCAGCTCGGCCAGCTCGGCTATCTGGAGAATGTGCGCGGGCGCAATGGCGGGGTGCGCCTGAGCCGGCCGGCGAGCGAGATCCGCATCGGCGATGTCGCCCAGGAATTCGAGCGCGACGATGTGTTCGTCGAGTGCTTCAATTCCGCGACCAATACCTGCCCGATTGCCGGGGTCTGCCGGCTGACTGGTGTGTTCCGGGTGGGCCTGGACGCCTTCTTCGCCGAGCTCAACAAAGTGTCCCTGGCCGATCTCGTGGCGGGCAATGCCGGCCTGCTGCATAGGCTGGAGCTTAGCCCGGCCCATTAGGGGACACACCGCCTACTCGGCCTCCACCTTTTCGATACGGGCAAAGCCCTCGGGCGCATCCACATCGTCGAGGATCTGCATTTCCTCGGAAAACTCATTCCAGAGCGCATTGAGAATGCCGAAGGTGAGCGCCAGGCCAAGGCCGAGGATCCAGGCAAAATACCACATCTTGAAATCTCCTTGTCCTAATAGGCGTGTTCGCCATCGGCCCCGGTGGCTTCAGCCGTGGTCAGACGGCCCCACAGAACCTTGTAGACCCAGGCGGTGTAAGCCAGGATGATCGGCACGAAGATCACCGCCATCACCAGCATGAAGAACAGGGTGAAATGGCTCGACGAGCTGTCCCAGACGGTCAGGCTCGACTGCGGATCGATAGAGCTCGGCAGAATGAAGGGGAACATGCTCGCTCCCACGCTGAGCACGATGCCGGCAATGGACAGAGACGAGCCGACCATGGCGAGCGGGGACTGCTTGCGATGGCCCATAAAGGCGAGCACCGCGCCGCCAAGGCCGGCCAGAGGCGCCAGGATCATCCATGGATAACGGCCATAATTGGCCAGCCAGGCGCCGGTCGCCATCTCGGCTTCCTTGCGCAGCGGATTGGGCAGCATGTTCGGATCCACCTCATTGGTGATCCGGTAGCCCTCCACCCCGAAGGCAAGATAGATCCCGGCCAGCGCATAGAGCACCAGTGTCGCCAGCGCGGCCCAGGCGCCGATCTTCGTCGCCCGGTCGCGCACGACACCCTTCTCGATCTTCAGGCTCAGCCAGGCTGCACCATGGGTGACGAGCATGGTGACCGAGACAAGCCCCGCCAGCAGGGCAAACGGCGTGAGCAGGTTCAGAAGGCCCATGACCAGGCCGCCCTCATAGGTCATGCGCATGGTGTCATCGAGCTGGAACGGCACGCCCAGAAGGGCATTGCCGACCGCCACGCCGAAGATCAACGCCGGGATGAAGCCACCGATGAACAGCGCCCAGTCCCAGCCCGAGCGCCATTTTGCGCCCTCGATCTTGGAGCGGTACTTGAAGCCCACGGGCCTGAGGATCAGCGCGGCCAGCACCACGAACATGGCGATGTAGAAGCCGGAAAAGCTGACGGCATAGACCAGCGGCCAGGCGGCGAAGATCGCCCCGCCGCCGAGGATGAGCCAGACCTGGTGGCCTTCCCACATCGGGCCGATGGAGTTGATCACCAGCCTGCGCTCCTCATCCTTCTTCGCCACGAAGGGCAGGAGCGAGGCGACACCGAGATCATAGCCATCGGTCAGGGCAAAGCCCATGAGAAGCACGCCCAGGAGGCCCCACCAGATGACCTTCAGCGTCATGAAGTCGAACGGGATTTCCATGAGGTCCGCTCCTATTTGTCAAAGACATTGTTGTTGGGCGCGGCGGGCTCGGAGATGCCGAGTGCATCGGACACCCCGCCCCCGCCGAGCGGGACAACCGGTCCGCCACCAGGCCCGAGGCGAATGGCCCGTAGCATCAGGCGCATCTCGATGATCAGCAGCACGCCATAGATCAGGGTGAAGCCCACCATGGTCGTGATCACCTGGCTTGCCGACAGGCTCGATACGCCCAGATGCGTCGGCAGCACGCCATCGATAATCCAGGGCTGGCGGCCCACCTCGGCCACGATCCAGCCGAGTTCTGCCGCGAGCCATGGCAAGGGCGCGGCCCAAACGGCCACATGCATGAACCAGCGCGGCACATTCCGGCGCAGGTTCATGAAGTAGAACCCCGCGCCGAAGATTGCCAGGAACAGGAAGCCGATACCGACCATGAAACGGAAACCCCAGAAGGTCATTGCTACATTGGGGACGAGATCTTCAGCCGCGGCATCGATCTGTTCCGGCGTCGCCTGGCGCGGATCGTCGACATAGCGCGTGAGCAGGAAGGCATGGCCGAGATCTTCCCTGGTGGCGTTGAAGGCTTCCTGCGCGGCGGCGTCCTCGGGATTGGCGCGGATACGCTGAAGTGCGTCATAGGCGGCGATCCCGTTGCCGATCCGGGCCTTCGCCTCGTCGACCAGATCGTCGAGCCCCTGCACTTCCTCATCCAGCGAGCGTGTCGCGATCAGGCCGAGCACATAGGGGATCTGGATTGCGAAATGGGTCTCCTTCGCCTCCCGGTCCGGCCAGCCGACGGCTGTGAAGGAGGCCGGCGCCGGCTCGGTTTCCCACATCGCTTCAATGGCGGCGAGCTTGAACTTCTGGCTCTCGCCGGCGACATATCCGCTCTCATCGCCGAGCACGATCACAGAGGCCGCCGACAGCACGCCAAAGGCTGAAGCGACCATGATCGAGCGCTTGGCCAGGCCCAGATGCCTGCCGCGCAACAGATACCAGCACGAGACCGCCAGCACGAAGGCCGACGCTGTCACATAGCCGGCCGAAACAGTGTGCACGAACTTGGCCTGGGCGACCGGATTGAACAGCACTTCCATGAAGTTCGTGACTTCCATCCGCATGGTCTCGGGATTGAATTCGGACCCCACCGGGTGCTGCATCCAGCCATTGGCGATCAGGATCCACAGCGCCGAGAGGTTCGATCCGAGCGCGACCATGCAGGTCACCATCCAGTGTGCCGGTCGGGAAAGCTTGCCCCAGCCGAAGAACATGAGGCCGACAAAGGTCGCCTCCAGGAAGAAGGCCATCAGGCCTTCAATCGCCAGCGGCGCGCCGAAGATGTCGCCGACATAGTGCGAGTAATAGGCCCAGTTGGTGCCGAACTGGAATTCCATGGTGATGCCGGTCGCCACCCCGAGCACGAAATTGATGCCGAACAGCGTGGCCCAGAACTTGGTGATCTTCTTCCAGACTTCCTTGCCCGTCATCACATAGGCGCCCTCCATGACAACAAGCATCATGGACAGGCCGAGCGTCAGCGGTACGAACAGGAAGTGGTACATGGCCGTCAGCGCAAACTGCCAGCGCGACAGGTCCGCAACCAGGAGATCAGGCATGGACAGGCTCCATTGGAACAAGAGGCGCAGAGGCCCGGGACATGGCCAAACACTTAGACCCGTGATGTGACCGACGATATCGCACAAAAAGTCGCATCAAAAATATCACTTTTATGATCTAGGCCACAAGCATGGCTTCGTCTGGCGCTTCTCAGGACAAGAATATATCGCGAGTCGCACTTCGCCGCTGGGGCGAGGCGGCGCGCGGCAATGTGCGCGGTGCGCTTGCACTTCATACACTGGCCGTGTGCGCCTGGGTAGCGATCGCCTGGGGGCTCGGTCATGCGGTCGGGGCACTCGCAAGCGGCGGGGCCGCAACCCCCTGGCTGGGGCTTGCCCTTTCCGGCGCGGCTGTGCGCACTGCGGCCGTCTGGGGCGCGGAAACACTCGCCGCCCGCGCTGGGCTTGGCATGGTCGGCGCCGCGCGCGGCGAGGTGCTCAGCGCAGCGGCAAGAGCCGGTCCGGCCATGCTCGGAGGGGAGTCTGCCGGCGCGCGGACCAGCCAGATCGTGGACCGCACAGGCAAGCTCGCCGCCTATGCGGCAGGCTGGCTACCCGGCCAGCAGCTCGCCCTGATCGGCCCGCTAATCGTCCTCATCGCGTCAGCAACGCAGACCTGGCTTGCCGCCATATTGCTGCTGGTCTCGGTGATCGTCCTGCCCCTCTTCATCTGGCTGACCGCCAGCGAAACCGCGAGCCGAGCGCGCGCCCAGCAGGCTTCCCTCGATCTCCTCTCCGGCAGCTTTCAGGCCCGCGCTGCACAGGCCGGCCTGATCCGTGCCTTTCGCGCAGTGACCCGCGAAACGCGGGCGCTTGAGCTTGCCTCCGAGAGCCTACGCCAGCGAACCATGGCGATCCTGCGCGTCGCGTTCCTCTCGACCGCCGTGCTGGAATTCTTCGCTTCGGTCTCCATCGCGCTGGTGGCGGTCTATGTCGGCTTCAAGCTGCTCGGCGTCTTTCCCTTCGAAACCGGCGAGACGCTGACCCTCGCCGAAGGCCTCACCGTGCTCATCCTCGCGCCGGAATTCTTCGCCCCGATCCGCAAGCTCTCCGGCCTGCATCATGACCGCGCTGACGGCGTGGCCGCCGCCGAGATGCTCGCGCCCTGGATCGCGGCCGCCGAGGCCACCGAAATCCGTCGCCTGCCCCGCCTGAATGCCGCTCCGGTCATTGCCTTCGAAGAGGTCGCCCTCGCCCATGCCGGCCAGCGCGCGGCGGTGCGCGGTGTCAGTTTCACCGCCCGGCCGGGCGAGCTCTGCGCCCTCTCCGGCGTGTCCGGCTCGGGCAAGTCCTCCTGCCTCCTCGCCCTGCTCGCACGCACACGGCGGGTTGAAGGGCGCATCCTGATTGACGCCAGGCCACTGGAAGACGGCGCAAGCCTTGCCGAGAGCGTCGCCTATGTCGGCCAGACGCCCTGGGTGGTGGAGGGCACGGTGCGCTCCAATCTCCTGCTCGGCGCGCCCGCCGCCAGCGAGGCTGCGCTGGAAGATGCCGCGCGCCAGACCGGACTACTCAACCTGCTCACTGCCTCGGGCCGCACGCTCGACAGCCCGCTCGGCCGGTTCGGTGCCGGGCTTTCCGGCGGCCAGCGCCAGCGCCTTGCGCTTGCCCGCGCCCTCTTGCGCGATGCGCCAATCCTCCTGCTTGATGAGCCGACAGCGCATCTTGATCCTGATGCCGAAGCCGGCTTCCTCGCCGTGCTGGAATCCCTCGCCAGGGGCCGCACTCTCCTGATTGCCAGCCATTCCGAGGCCGTGCTCGCCGCCTGCGATCTGGTCGTGCCGCTCGGCGAGCCCGCAGAGATGGAGCCGGCATGATCCGGCTCTGGCGCGCTCTCGGCTCCCCGGCCCGCACGAGATTTCTCTTCGCGCTCGCCCTCTCGGCGCTGGCGGGCACATCGGGCGTTGTCCTGCTCGGCCTGTCGGGCTGGTTCCTGACGGCGGCAGCGCTCTCGGGGCTTGCCGGGACGGGCCATGTCTTCAACCATCTCTATCCCAGCGCCGGGGTGCGCCTTGCCGCCTTTGCCCGCGTCGTGGCGCGCTATGGCGAACAGCTGGTCGGCCATGACGCGACCCTGTCGCTCTCGGTCCGCCTGCGCCCGGCCATCTTCTCCGGCAGCGCCCATGCACGGCGCGGCTTTGCCAGCCTGCCAGCGAGCCAGCTCAGCGCCCTGATCGACGATGTCGACGATGCCGAGCGCGGCTTCCTGCGCGTGATGAGCCCGGCAGTGGCGATTGCCGCGAGCCTCATCGTCGCGCTGGGCCTTGCGCTGGCGGCCGACTGGATCTCCGGCCTCCTTGCCCTGGCGCTCGCAGCCCTGTTCAGCCTCGCCCTGCCCTGGCGCGCGGTGCGACAGTCCCATACCGCTGCCGAAGCTCATGGCCGGCAGGGCGAAGCGGTGCGCGAACAGGTCTCGCGCCTGGTCGAGAACGCTGTGGAACTCGACATTGCCGGCGCGCTGCCCGTGGAGGCCGAGCGCACACGTGAAGCGCTCAATGCACATCTCACTGCCGGCGAGACGATCCAGCGCCCCTTTCGCGGGCTCGGCGCGCTCGGCAGCCTTGCCGGGCTGGGCCTCGCCGCGCTCCTGCTCTGGCGCGTGGCCGGGAGCGGATCGGATCTTGCGCTGGCCGTCGGCGCGGGGCTGGCCCTGATCGCGGCGTTCGATGCGGCGACCGCAATGATCAAGGTGTTCGACGCCGCCCCGCGCGCCGGCCTTGCTGCCGAGCGGCTGCGCTCCCGGCTTCTCCTCGGCAATGCGCCCTGGGATGCGCCGGAAGAGACGGCGAAGGCGCTGGAGACCGTCTTCCCGATCCGGGCGGACGGGTTGATCGCACAGGCCTCAGACGCCGCCCCCGCAACCCCTCCCGTCAGCTTCACCCTCACACCCGGCGACGTGCTGCAACTCATCGGCCCATCGGGCTCGGGCAAGACGACGCTGGCCGAAACCCTGATGCGCCTGCATCCGCCGGCCGGCGGCGCATTGAGCTATGCCGGCATCCCGGGCGGCGAGGTGCGGATCGCCGCGGTGCTCGAACGCATCGCGCTCAGCCCGCAATTTCCCGCCTTCCTGCCTGGCACGCTGGCTGACCAGCTCCGCCTTGCCGCGCCCGGCGCCAGCGAGGCGGGGCTCTGGAACGCGCTCGATCTGGCCCTGGCCGGCCCTGTGGTGCGCGCGCATCCCGATGGCCTTGATGCCCTGTTCTCAGACAGCGAGGCGCCCTTCTCCGGTGGAGAGCTGCGTCGGATCGGACTTGCCCGTGCCCTGCTGATAGAGCCCGAAGTGCTGGTTCTCGACGAACCCTTTGCCGGGCTCGACGGCTCCACGCGGCGCGCCCTTGCCGCCAATCTCTCGGCCTGGCGACAGGGGGCGCCGCGCGCGCTTATTCTACTTACCCACAAGCCGGTCGGATTGGAGGGCCTTGAGGCCAGCGGGACGGTGCGGCTTGAGCCCTCATCCTGAGCGGAGACGAAGGGCGAAGGGCAGATCACGTCGCTGGCCGATAAAAATCGCACAACGTATCGATCAGCGCCCGGCCGATGCCGCCGGCACAGCGATAATAGATCGTCTGCGCCTCGCGCCGCGATTCCACCAGGTTCGCCGCACGCAGCTTCGCCAGATGCTGGGACACTGCCGAGGGCGACTGATCGGTAAGCTCGACCAGCTGGTTGACCGCCAACTCCCCCTCGCTAAGGGCGCACATGATCTTCAGCCGCGTATCGCTCGACATCGCCTTGAGTACGTCAGAGGCCTCCTGGATCCGGCTGGACATCAGGTCGAAGGCATCCCTGGAGTTGGGGTGTGGTGTCGGCATCAGGTCGCAGCCTCCATCAGTGTGGCGTCGATTTCTGTCTCGTCTGCTTCGGGTTCCGGCGTCCAGTCCGGCCCGCGCAGGGCAATATAGATTGCCGGAATAACCAGCACAGTCAGCGCGGTGGAGGAAGCCAGCCCGAACAGTAGCGAGATGGCCAGGCCCTGGAAGATCGGGTCGGTCAGGATCACCGCCGCGCCGATCATGGCGGCCAGCGCCGTGAGCAGGATCGGCTTGAAGCGGATCGCGCCGGCTTCCAGCAGGACATCCTTCAGCGGCGTCTCGGCATTCTGCAGGTGGCGGACAAAGTCCACCAGCAGGATCGAGTTGCGCACGATGATCCCGGCCAGCGCGATGAAGCCGATCATCGAGGTGGCGGTAAACGCCGCGCCGAACAGCCAATGGCCGATCATGATCCCTATCAGGGTGAGCGGCACGGGCGTCAGGATGATCAGCGGCACGCGGAACGTGCCGAACTGGGCGACCACCAGGATATAGATCCCGATCAGCGCCGCGCCGAAGGCGAGCCCCATGTCGCGGAAGGTGACATAGGTGATCTCCCATTCGCCATCCCACAAGAGGGTCGGGCGGGTCTCGTCCGAGGGCTGGCCATACATGCGCACCGCCGGGGCGGTGAGGCCGGCCTCCTCCCAGTCGAAGGCCTTCACCCGGTCCTGGATCTCGAACATGCCGTAGATCGGTGCCTCATACCGCCCGGCCAGCTCGCCCTGCACCATGTCGGCGAAGTAGCCATCGCGGCGGAAGATGGTCGGCGATCCCATTTCCTCTGAAACATCCACCAGCGCGCCGAGTTCCACAGGGCGCGCGCCCTGCCCGGCCAGGCGCCTCGGCACGGGGATGGCGGCGATCTCCTGGCTCCAGTTGCGCTCGGCCTTGGGGAAGAGGATGCGGATATCGAGCGGGTCGCGCCCTTCTCCGCGCGGGCTTACGCCGACCACCTGCCCGCCGAAGGCCAGCGAGATGGTGTCGAGAATGTCCTGCTGGGCGACGCCATAATCGGCCGCGCGCGGTTCGTTCACTGAAAGCGTCAGACGCGGAGCACGGTCGCCGATGGAATCGTCGACATCGACGATGAAGTCGGTCTCCTCGAACATGGACCGGACAATGGCGGCGGTCTCCCGGCGCGCTTCCGGCGTGGGGCCGTAGATCTCCGCCATCAGGGTGGAGATGACCGGGGGCCCGGGCGGGACCTCGACAACCTTCACATTCGCGCCCTCGCCCAGCTCCACAGCCAGGAGGCGCTCGCGGATATCGAGCGCGATATCGTGGCTCGCCCGGCTGCGCTCGGATTTTTCCGACAGGTTCACCTGCAGGTCGCCGAGTTCGGGAGAATTGCGCAGGAAATAGTGGCGCACCAGGCCATTGAAGTTGAACGGCGCGGCGGTGCCCGCGTAGGCCTGAATGGTCGTCACTTCCTCCACATCGCGGATGGCATCGGCGAGCGCGAAGAGCGCACGTTCGGTGTCTTCCACCGAAGCGCCTTCCGGCAGGTCGAGCACGACCTGGATTTCGGACTTGTTGTCGAAGGGCAGGAGTTTCACCGGCACGGCCTTGGTCGCAAACAGGCTGAGCGAGGCGAGCGTCGCCAGGCCCACCGCGATCAGGAAGGTCCAGGCATTGCGCTTCGAGGCGACAATCGGCGCGGCGACGGAGCGATAGAAATTGCCCATGCGGGTTTCGCCATGTTCGGCATTCTCGTGGCCCGCGAGCTTCGCCTTGCCGGCGATCTTCATCAAGAGCCAGGGCGCGATGCCCACGGCGACGAAGAAGGAGAACAGCATGGCCGCCGAGGCATTGGCCGGGATCGGCGCCATATAGGGGCCCATCAGGCCGGAGACGAACATCATCGGCAGCAGGGCTGCGATCACGGTCAGCGTGGCAATGATGGTCGGGTTGCCGACCTCGGAAACCGCATCCACGGCAGCATGGGCACGCGTGCGGCCATCCTTCATTGCCCAATGGCGGGCAATGTTCTCGATCATCACGATCGCATCGTCGACCAGGATGCCGATGGAGAAAATCAGCGCGAACAGAGAGACCCGGTTGATGGTGTAGCCCATCATCAGCGAGGCAAAGAGGGTGAGCAGGATGGTGGTCGGGATGACGATGAGCGTCACCAGCGCCTCGCGCCAGCCAATGGCGAAGGCGATCAGGATGACGATGGAGACCGTGGCGAGGCCGAGGTGGAACAGGAGTTCGTTGGCCTTGTGGTTGGCCGTCTCACCATAATCGCGGGTGACTTCCACCCGCACGCCTTCGGGGATGAGATTGCCTTCCAGCTCATGCACGCGGGTGAGGATGGCTTCGGCCACATTCACCGCATTGGCGCCGGGGCGCTTGGCGAGCGACAGGGTCACGGCCGGGCGGATATCGAAGCCCTCCCCATCGGCGCGGTGGTCGAGCGTCCAGACGCGGCTCTCGCTGTCCTGGCCGGTTACCCGCACCTGCGCCACATCCGACAGGTAGACCGTGCGGCCATCGGCGCCCTGAAGCTCCAGGCGTTCCAGCTCGCCGACCGAATTGATCCGGTCGCCGGCCTGCACCATCAGGGAGTTGCCATCCTGGCGCACGGTGCCGACCGGATGGGCGGCTGCGGCCTGGCCGACGGACTCCACCAGCGTCTGCAGCGGGATGCCATAGGACGCCATGGCCTGGACATCAGGCTCGACGCGCAGCTCCAGCCGGCGCCCACCGGTGATGGATGTGAGGCCGACATCGTCGACCTTGATCAGTTCTTTCTGCAGCTCGTCGGCGAGCATGCGCAGGCTGGTGTCAGTCCACACATCCCCGGTCCAGTCTTCCGGCGACAGGGTGAGCGTGACGATCGGCACATCATTGATGCCGCGCCCGATCACCATCGGCATGGGCACGCCGGGCGGGATGCGGCCCAGATTGGCGCGGATGCGCTCATGGATACGCAAGATTGCATCGTCGGCATCGGTGCCGACCATGAAGCGCGCCGTCACCATGGCACCATCATCGCGGCTCTGGGAGTAAACGTGCTCGACATCCGGGATCGCCTTGACGATCTCCTCAAGCGGCTTGGTCACCTGCTCGACCACATCGGGCGCCTTCAGGCCCGGCGCGGAGACCAGCATGTCGACCATGGGCACGGAGATCTGCGGCTCTTCCTCGCGCGGGATGGTGAGCAACGCGATCAGGCCGACGGCGAGGGCCGTGAGCAGGAAAAGCGGGGTCAGCGGCGAACGGATCGTGCTGCGCGTGATGGAGCCGGAAATGTCGAGTTTCATCTGTCCCTACTCCGGTCTTTCGATGCGGTCGCCGGGGCGCAGCCCGCTCAGCACTTCGTAATAGCCTTCGGCATCGGTCAGCGTGGAGGCCAGCGCGACGGGCGCATCGACATAGCGGTCCCCCACGGCCACGCGGACGAAATCCACGCCATAGCGGGTCGTCACATAGTCCTCCGGAACGCGGATCGCGCGGCGCTCGCCCACCGGGGCCAGCACGTCGACGCGCTCGCCGACCAGCGCGCTGAGCCCGCCCTGCACGGTGGCATCGGCGATCACGGCGCCGTCGCGCAGCTCAGGATAGACTTTCACGATGGTCGCCGTGCGCACATCATTGTCGCGCGAAGGCAGTCTCAGCGTGACGGTCTCGCCCTCGGCGACCTGCGAGGCATGGCGCTCGGGCAGCGACAGGCGGACAATGCCGTTGAGCGTGGCAAAGCTTGCAATGACTTCGCCGGGGCTGACAATAGAGCCTTCCACCACACCAACGCCGGTCACGCGGGCATCAGCCGGCGCAAGGATGCGGCCTTCACCCTGACGGGCGGCCAGGGCGCGGCGCTCGGCCTGCGCCGAAGCGAGATTGCGGCGCATGACATCCAGCGCGGTGCGCTGTTCATCCAGACGCGCGCGCGGGAAGAAGCCGTCCTCGAACAGGGCTTCGTTGCGGGCAAGGTCGTCCTCGGCCTGGGAAATCTGCGCGGCCAGCGCCTCGATCCGCGAGGCAATCGCGGCGAGCTGCGGGGCCAGCGTATCGTCTGTCACGATGGCGACCACATCGCCGGCCGCGACCACATCGCCTTCATCGATAGACAGGCGCGTGACCACGCCCTGCAGGCGCGAGCGCGCCGTGGCCGTGTCGCCCGCTTCGATCCGCGCCACGACGGGGCGGTAGTCGATCACGGTGGATTCCTCGATGGTCAGCGCTCCGCCGGAAACCACGGATTCAGCAATTGCGGTTGCTGGCATGACGCCAAGCAGGACCGCCAGCGCGATGCTCCTAATAGCGGCCATGATCTTCCACCTGCCCAGTTGCCGGATTGATCGAAATGCAAGGCAGACCCGCACCTTTCCAGGCGCCGATGCCCCCGGCGAGATGCGCTGCATCCGCGCCGGTGGCAGCTCTATAGCTGTCCAGCGCCTGGCGCGAGCGCTTGCCCGAACCGCACTGGAAGATCACCCGGCGCGAGCCATCAGTCGGGATGGCTTTCGGCTCGAAGGTCGAGAGGGGATGCAGAAGCGCGCCGTGAATCCGGCCCGCCGCAAACTCGGCAGGTTCGCGCACATCGATGAGCAAGATCTCGCCGGCCTTGAGGGCATCAAAGACGGTGGATGGGGAAAGGTCGCGTTCGTCGGCCATAAGGGCTCTCCCGGATTCTGGTGGCACACACAATTCGATAGCCTCCTGTCTACAGAGGCTTGGCCAGCCCAGCCATGTGACAAAGTGCGCATTTTATAATTTACGCATATTATGCATTTATTACTCAACTAAAGGGAGGCCGGATATGGCTCGGATTGTTGTTTTGGGCGCAGGGCTTGGCGGCGTGATTGCCGCTTATGAGATCAAGAAAGCCGCGCGCCGCCAGGATGAGGTCATCGTGATCAACGAGACCTCCTTTTATCAGTTTGTTCCCTCGAACCCGTGGATTCTCGTCGGCTGGCGCGAGCGCAAGGATATTCTCGTCGACCTGGAAAAGCCGATGAAACGGCGGGGCATCCAGCTCATTGTCGGCCGCGCTGCGCGTGTCGAAGCCGCCGGCAAATGCGTGCGCATGGAAGACGGTTCCACCATCGAATACGACTATCTCGTCATCGCCACCGGCCCGGAGCTTGCCTTCGACGATATCGAGGGCCTCGGCCCGGAAGGCCACACCCAGTCGGTCTGCCATATCGACCATGCCACGGCGGCCTACGACGCCTTCCAGAAATTCTGCGAGGATCCCGGCCCGGTGATTGTCGGCGCGGTGCAGGGCGCCTCCTGTTTTGGCCCGGCCTATGAAACCGCGATGATCATCGAGACCGAGCTGCGCAACCGCAAGATCCGCGACAAGGTGCCGATGACCTTCGTCACCTCCGAACCCTATATCGGCCATCTCGGCCTGGATGGTGTCGGCGACACCAAGGGCCTGCTCGAAAGCGAAATGCGCGAGCGCCACATCAAGTGGATCACCAATGCCCGCGTGAAAAAGGTCGAAGCCGACAGGATGATCGTCGAGGAGGTCGCCGAGGATGGCTCGGTGAAGACCACTCACGAACTGCCCATGAAATACGCCATGATGCTGCCGAAATTCCGCGGCGTCGCGGCTGTGCGCGACATAGACGGCCTGGTCAATCCCGGCGGGTTCATCATCGTCGACAAGCATCAGCGCAATCCGAAATACCCGGAAATCTTCGGCCTCGGCGTCTGCATTGCCATCGCGCCGCCCGGCAAGACGCCGGTTCCGGTCGGCGTACCGAAGACCGGCTTCATGATCGAATCCATGGTCACCGCCACCGCGGAAAATCTCGGCGAAATCCTGCGCGGTAAGGAACCCACCCATGAGGCGACCTGGAACGCGATCTGTATCGCCGATTTCGGCGATGGCGGCGTGGCCTTCATCGCCCAGCCGCAGATCCCGCCGCGCAATGTGAACTGGTCGGCTTCGGGCGGCTGGGTCCACCTGGCCAAGGTCGCCTTCGAAAAATACTTCCTGCGCAAGATCAGGTCCGGCCGCTCGGAGACCTTCTACGAGAATGCCGCGCTCAACCTGCTCAAGACCCACAAGCTGAAATAGCGGAGCCCGGACCATGGCCACGGCGGCTGACAGCACCTCCATTCTCATCTGCCCGGCCTGCGGCGCGGCCAACCGGGCACCAGTCTCGCGCGCCCTGACCGAGGGCAAGTGCGGCAAGTGCCATGCGCCGCTGTCGGCCAATACGCCGATCGAGATCGACGGCGACACCCTCACCCGCCTCATCGCGCGCGATACCGGCCCGTTCCTCCTCGATGTCTGGGCGCCCTGGTGCGGGCCGTGCCGCATGATGGCGCCCTCCTATGACGCGGCCGCAAGGCGCTTCGGCGACCGGGTGCGCTTCTTCAAGCTCAATTCCGACCAGCACCAGGAGGCCGCCGGCGCCCTGAACATTCGCGGCATCCCGACCCTCATCGCCTGGGATGGCGGCCAGAAAATCGCCCAGCAGGCCGGCGCCCAGTCGGGCGAAGCCCTCCTGCGCTGGGTGGTCTCCGTTTTCAAACTCTAACCCAACTCTCTGACCCGAGGAGAACTGCCATGAATATCGATCGCGCTGTCTTCGCCTTTGCCGGCCTTGTCGTGCTGGCCAGCCTGCTACTTGGCCACTATGTCTCCGGGTGGTGGCTGCTGCTGGCTGCTTTTGCCGGCCTCAACATGCTGCAAGCCGCCTTCACCGGCTTCTGTCCGGCGGCCATCATCTTCAAGGCGCTGGGCATCAGGTCCGGCTGCGCCTTCAAATGATCCAGCGCCTGCTCAGCTCCATCGCCGTGGCGGGCCTGCTGGCCAGCCCTGCCCTGGCCGAACCGGTCACGCTCGGCGAAGCGGTTTCTCGGGCCGTCGTCTATGACCCGGCCATCGCCCAGGCCGAAGCCGGCCTCGACCAGAGCCGGGCGGGCGTCGATGCTGCCCGGGCCCAGCGCGGATTGCAGGCCGGCGTGCAGGCCGAGGTCGGCGCGCTGGAGACCGACTTCACCTCCGACACGATCAGCCAGATCCCGCGCAGTGTCGGGCTCCAGGCCGAATGGACGGTCTATGCCTCCGGCGCACTCGATGCCGGCGTGGAAGCCTCCCGCCATCTGCAACGTGCCGCCGAGCTGCAACTCATCGGCGCGCGTGAACGCACCGTACTCGACACGTTCGAGGCCTATGCCCAGACCTGGCTCAGCGAGCGGGTCGTCGAGGTCGGCGAAGCCACGGTGGAGACGTTCCGTATCCGCCTGGACGAGACCAATGCTCGCTTCAACCAGGGCCAGGTGACGCGCACCGATGTGGCGCTCACCGAAGCCCGGCTCGCCTCGGCCGAGGCCGAGCAGGAAGCGGCCATGGCCCGCCTTGCCGCGACCCGCGCGCGGCTCTCGCGCCTGACCGGCGTGGCCGAAGCGACACCGCAGGCGCCTGCCGCGCTCGATGCCGTGCTGCCAGTGTCTGCCGACATGGCGCTCCAGCGCGTGCTGGACGACAATCCCGATCTCGCCGCGGCCCGCTCGGCAGGCCTTTCGGCCGAGCAGCGCCTGCGCGAGGCGCGCGCGAGCTTCGGCCCGAAAGTTTCCCTGCGCGCCCGCGCCACCCATGGCGAGGACATGTACTTCTTCTTCGAGGACCCGATCAGCGATATCGGCGCCTTCGTAAAGGTCGAAATCCCGCTCTTCACCAGCGGCATGAAATCGGCCAGCACTCGTCAGGCGCTTGCCGGCCAGCGCGCGGCCGATGCCGGTGTGCGCCTGGCCGAGCTTCAGCTGGAAGAAGCCGTCAACGGCCTCTGGGGCGATATCGAGGCCCGGCGCCTCGCGCTCAATGCCGCCCGCCGCGCCGAGACCGCCGCCGAACTCGCCGCCGAAGGCGCCCAGCGCGAATACGAGGCCGGCATCCGCACCCTGGTCGACGCACTCGACGCCGAAAACGCCTTCCGCGAATCCCAGATCGCCCGCTACAGCGCCGAAGTGCAGCTCCAGATCGCCCAGGCACGGCTGCTCAGCCTGTCTTCGGATCTGGAGGGCAGTATACCTGCCTAGGTGCCTGTCGCGCCCTTAAACCCCCGACTCCCCGCGACTTGATCCACTGGGTCCATCACCGCCTCTCCAGGCCGCACCATATGGTGAAACAGGAGTGCCGGTGGCGCCGACGCAGCCCCTTTGTATCCATCTCTCCTGTCGCCTCTTCCCGAGTTGGGCCCAGTGGATCAAGTCGCGGGGAGTCGGTTTTGGAGGCTATGAAGTGCCTTCCATGATCAGTGCGCACACCAAGCGCCCGCAGCCCCCGGTGGGGCAGCGGTCAGCCGGTCTGATTCAGACAAAGCCTCAAGGCGGAACGGGCCGGTTGAGCCGCTCGCGCGCGCACGCATCGCACTGCATCACCACATCCTGCTCGCGGTCCATGAGATCGGCGCCGACGCCCGGCGGGCGGCCGGGGCGCAGCGGGCATGTGCGCGCACCCCTCCCTCGGGCGAGCCAGAGCGCCATGCGCCGGATCGCCGGTGCGGGATTGTCCACCAGTGCGGCAAGCGCCTTCAGGCGCGCGGCAAGCCCGGCGGTTGAATGGCAGACTGTGGCGGACGGGCCCGACCTTTCTGGAACGCCATCCCTTTGAAAGGCAGGCTCAGGCAACGCATCGAACAGGGCAAATCCGGGTGTGACCGGGGCCCTCGCCTTGCGCTTCGCCACGCCGACACGCACCTGCCCCATCGCGGCTACGGCTTCGACCGGCACATCCCCTGCCAGCACGACCAGCAGGCGCCGGGCGGCGGCTTCGGCGCGGCGCAGCTCGGCAAAGGCGCGAACCCAGGCCGGGCCGGACAGCCAGCCGGCCTTCAAGCCTGCCAGCGCGCCGAGCCGCGCCAGTGTCGCAGCGACAAGGCGCCAGCCGAGTTCCAGGGCAGATTGGGTGCGCGCATCCATGTCCGCCAGCTTGCCGGTGGCGGCAAGCCGGTCGGATTGGGGCGGGGATCAACTCACGCCGTCCGTGCCCGTACGGGTCGTAAGGCGCGCGCCGATCTCTGCCGGCAGCTGGCGCAGCGGCACCAGGCGCAGGCCACGGGCCGCGCGGGACGGCTTGGTCGGCGGGGCGAGGCGCCAGCTCACCGATTCCAGGTCGGCATTTGAGTTGAGCAGAGCCATCGCCTCCTTCGGGGTCAGGCAGCTGAGATAATCCTCAACCGATTTCACCCGCTCGGCACGTGCGCGGGCGAGCGCCAGCGGTTCGTGCACCTCATGGCGCGCCAGCGGCCAGAAGCTGTCGACCAGATGGGCGCGGTGCTTCTGTTGCGCGCGGTCGTGCAGCAGGAGGTCGAGCGTGAGCGGCGCAAGGCCGGTGAAATGATCGCGCTCGGCCTTGGCCAGCTCGAAGGATTCCGGGCTGTCGGCCTCGGCCGGGCTGACCAGCCAGCCGCCACGGCGCGCCGCGCGGCCGGCCGACATGCGGCTGGTCCAGTAAGACAGCGGGCCAGACAGGATCAGGCCGAGGGTCGCCGGGGCGAGCCAGGCGGCATAGATCGGCGAAATGATCACTGCCGCACTGGTGAGGACGATACCGAGAATGGCCGCGCCGCGATGGTGGCGCATCGTGTCGGAGAAGGTGTAGCCGTCCCCGTCGCGCTGTTGCGGCGACCAGCCGGCATCGCGGCCGAGGAAGACATTGATCACGGCCCCGGTCTGGGTCGCCATCATGATCGGCGCGGTGAGCACCGACAGGAAGACCTCAAGCAGGACGCCCTTGATCGTGCCGAACACGCCCACGGTGCGGCGCCATTCGCGCGAGGCGAGGCCATAAAGCAGGCCATAGATCTTCGGCGCGAACAGGATGCCCATGGTCACCAGGAACAGGGCGAAGGCGCGCTCGGAGTCGATCACCGGCCAGGTCGGGAACAGGGACGCGCCCTTGCCGAAATAGTCCGGCGCCAGGAAGCTGTTCTGCAGCGAGAGCAGCATCCCCACCGTGATGAAGATCAGCCAGAGCGGCGAGGCGAGATAGGAGAAGATGCCCGTGATCAGGTGGAACCGGCTGGTCCAGGTCAGGCCCTTGGTCTTCAGCAGCACGGCCATGTGCTGCATGTTGCCCTGGCACCAGCGCCGGTCGCGGATGACGAGATCGATAATGGTCGGCGGGCCCTGTTCATAGGAGCCGCCGAGGCCCGGGCGGATCTCGACATTCCAGCCGGCACGGCGCAAGAGCGCGGCCTCGACAAAATCATGGCTCATGATGTGCCCGCCAAAGGGCGCGCGGCCCGGCATTTCCGGCAGGCCAGCGGCCTCGGCCAGCGCCTTCACGCGGATAATCGCATTGTGGCCCCAGAAATTGCCTTCGTTCTGCGCCCACCAGGCAAGGCCATGGCCGAGCACCGGGCCATAGAGCGCAGCCGCGAACTGCTGGGTGCGGGCAAACAGGCTCTCGCCGCCGACCAGCTGCGGGATGGTCTGGATCAGCGCGGTGTGGGGCCTGGCCTCCATCTCGCTGACCAGCTGAACCAGCGTGTCGCGCTCCATATAGCTGTCGGCGTCATAGACGATCATATAGTCGTAGCGCCCGCCCCAGCGGGTGACGAAATCGCGGATATTGCCGGACTTGCGGTGCAGGTTGATCGTGCGGCGGCGATAGCGCACGGCGACATCGGCAGGCGCCTCGGCGAGGAGGCGCTCGAAGGCGGCCTCTTCCTTCAGGGCGATATCCGGATTGGTGGTGTCCGACAGGATGAAGCATTCGAACTGGCTCGGCGCCCCGGACAGCATCCTAGCCGTGGCGGCCACGGTCGCAAACACGCTTTCGACCTCTTCATTGTAGATCGGGAAGGCGATCACGGTGCGCGCATGGCGGATGTCGGGCGGCGAGACGCTGGCCGATTTCCGGCGCAGCGACCACAGCGCCGAGAGAAACCCGATCGTGGCGTTCACGAAGGCAAAGGCGACCCAGGCGATGTTGATCACGAAGATCACCAGCAGCGCCCACTCCAGCAGGGTGAGGCCCGAAACCGAGAGCACCTGGAACATCTCATAGGCCGCATAGGCCGACAGGCCGATTGAGGCGATGAGGACGAAGAGTTTCCGCCAGATCATGGAGGCCGGCGCGCCGCGCACACGCCGTGTGCGCTGGGCGAAAGGCTGGTCCGGCATGGTCAGCGGGAACTCGGTGGGACGGCGGTTCATCTGGGTCATTCCGGTCTCCAGCGATAGAGCCAGGTTTCCGTAACGGGGCGCCCGGCTTTGGTGACGAGGGCGCGAAACTCAGTGACGTTTGCACCCTGGGGGTCGAATTCGAAGGTCAGGCGCGTCCGTCCCGTCTCGCGGTGACGCACCAGGTGAGGGTTGAGCACACGCCCCTGCGAGGCGGTGACGAAGGGCTCCGCGCCGTCCAGAAAGGAGGCGGGAACGCCCGTGCCATAGTCGATGGCGAACATGTAGCGGCGGCCCTCGCTGCCGGGCGAACGGCCCGCGCGGGTTTCCGCCACGGCGACGACCGAGGAAATCTCCGGCGGCGTCATGGACCAGGTCATGGAATAGGAAAGCCGTTCCGGCTCACCGACCTGCCAGGGTTCGCGCGGACGCCAGAAGGTGACGATATTGTCGTTGTATTCGTTGGCGGTCGGGATCTCGACCAGGGTCAGCTGGCCCGCGCCCCAGTCGCCCTTCGGCTCGATCCAGACATTGGGGCGGTACTCATAGCCCGCTTCCATGTCGGAATAATCGTCGAAACCGCGCCGGCGCTGCATCAGGCCGAAGCCACGCGGCGACTGGCCGGCCAGCACCGAGACCTGCAGGGTCTGCGGGTTCGACAAGGGGCGCCAGACCCACTCGCCATTGTGCATGCGGATCGCAAGACCCTCGGAATCATGCACGGCAGGGCGATAGTCGCCGGTCTGCTTGCGCGAATCCTGGGGCGAGAAGAAATACATCGAAGTGACCGGGGCCACACCGACAGTACGCAGCTCGCGGCGCGGGAAGAAGACCGCGTCCACATCCATCCTGGTCATCGGGCCGGGCGTTATGTCGAAGGCGAAAGCACCGGTCACGCTGGCGCTATCCATCAGGGCATAAACGCGCACGCTGCGATCGCCGGGCTGGGGCTTTACCAGCCAGAACTCGCGGAAGAAGGGGAATTCCTCGCCATCGGGCGAGGCGGTGCCGATGGACAGCCCGCGGGCAGACGCGCCGAACACATTGCCAGCGCCCAGCGCGCGGAAGAAGCTCGCGCCCTTGAAGCTCACCACCTCGTCGAACTTGCCCGACCGGTTGATCGGCGCGAGCAGGCGAAAGCCGGAAAAGCCAAGATTTTCCCTGGCTTCGTCGGGCAAAGGGAGGTCAAAGAAGTTGAAGTCCTCGGCCGAATAGGGCCGCGCCTTCACCTCGCCATCCTCGACGATGTTGATCTTCACATTGTGGGTGAAGAGATAGCCACGCGGATCGAACAGGACGCGGGTCTCCTCGCCATCCCTGCCCCAGGCCATGGCAGACTCGGTCGTCTGGATCCGGCGATAAGTGTCATAGTTCAGATTGGCGGCCGCCTGGGGAATGGTGGCGGGCTCCTGGAAGGTTTCCTTCGACAGGTCGCGGGCCGCCTCGGCCGCCTGCTCGAACCCGAATGCCGTGCTGGAAACCGGAGCAGGCTGCTCCTCGGAGACCGGCATGGGCGAGGGCTCGGGGGTCGGTTCGGTTTCAGCGGCGACAACCGTGACTTCCGGCTCATCGGTCGGCGCCGGATCCGCCTCGGTGCTTTCAATCGGAACTTCCGGATCCTCGGGCATGTCAGGCAGGGCTTCCGGGCTGATGGTATCCATGGCATCGGGCGCCGGATCGGCCTCCACCGCGGGCTCACTCGCCCCCGAACAGGCCGCCAGTGCCAGAATGAAGCCGGCCAGGCCGAACTGACCCGCGCGCGCCATGTTGCGGCGCACTATGCCAGCCGCCGCGCGCAGACGCGAAACAGCACCATTGAAAGCCGAAAAACGGACGGCCCCGGCACCATCAAGGGCCAGGGCAGACTCCAAATGCATCCCGCTTACTGGCGCGAGCGAGCGCGGCGCAGTACAGGGCTGACAATACAGTTCGAACCGGGACATTGTTCTGGAAATTCGCTCATCTGGCAGGAGTTTGCGGTTGGCCCGCACGCAATTCACTCAATAGGGCAGGCCACTTCGCAACCGCGTTCACTAAACCCAAATCTGGTGCGGGAGTTCCACATTAGCCCCGCTTCGAGCGTGTATCTCGTTCACCATTGAGGCGCAGATGAGGCAAAAATCGGATGAGTCCGCGCCAAAGTCTTATTCACAGGACAGATTTCGGATATTTAATTCAATTGTGGCAGGGACTTAGCAGAATCGTGTCGCATTGCTGCAATGCAACCTGGCATGAGTGGCGATCATGCCGCATTTCGCACAGGGATCGCCCGGGCGGCGCAAGTTTCCGCTTTTCGCCTCCGGCAGGCGATGCTGCGTCGCGAAACCAGCCCCGGAATGCACGGAAAGGGCGCAGCCGGAAACCTCTCCCGCACATCGGGAAATCGCTTTCTATGAAGGCGGAAGCCCTCTATGCAAGCCGCCATGTCGGCGCCGGATCAGATCGATCGGAATGAACCCGCCTTTCGCGTGCGCGGCCTGACAAAGACCTATGGCGAAGGCCCGGCGGCGGTACATGCCCTGCGCGGGGCCGATTTGGACATTCCCGATGGCGAACTGGTCGTCCTCCTGGGCGCTTCGGGCTCAGGCAAGTCGACGCTTCTCAACATTCTCGGCGGGCTCGACCGGGCAAGCGGTGGCAGCGCGCATTTCTTCGACCGCGAACTTACCGCCATGTCGGATGCGGGGCTGACGGCCTATCGCCGCCACCATGTCGGCTTCGTCTTCCAGTTCTACAATCTGATGCCCAGCCTCACGGCGCTTGAGAATGTCGAGCTCGTCACCGAGATCGCCGACAATCCGCTGGGTGCCGGGGAAGCGCTCGGCCTTGTCGGCCTCGACAAGCGGGTCGATCATTTCCCGGCCGAGCTGTCGGGCGGCGAGCAGCAGCGTGTGGCCATCGCCCGCGCCATCGCCAAGCGTCCGACCGTACTTTTCTGCGACGAGCCCACCGGCGCGCTCGATTCCACCACCGGCCGCCAGGTCCTGCGCGTGCTGCAGGATGTGAACACCGAGCTTGGCACCACGGTGATCATCGTCACCCATGCCGCCGCCACCGCCGCCATGGCCCACCGCGTGATCAATATGGCCGATGGCACCATCCGCGAGGAGACCGTCAACAAACACCGCCTTTCCGCCGAGGAGATCGAGTGGTGAGCCCGCTCGACAGGAAATTGCTGCGCGATATCTGGCGCATGAAGATCCAGGCCGTGGCGATTGCCCTGGTCATCGCCGTGGGTGTCCTGTTGCTGGTGATGATGGACGGGCTGGTGAACTCCCTCGAACAGACCCGGCAGGCCTATTATGAGCGCTACCGCCTTGCCGAGGTGTTTGCGCCGGTCAAGCGGGCGCCGGACCATGTCCTGCAATCCATCGCGCAGATCGAGGGTGTTGCCGCCGTGGAAGGCCGCGTCGTCGGCGGCGCGCTGATCGATATCGAGGGTCAGGCGGTTCCGGTGCGGGCCCAGGCCGTCTCCCTGCCCGATTTCTCCAGCCCGCGCCTCAATGACATCTACCTCGCCGAGGGCCGGCGCATCGACCCGCGCCGGCGCGAGGAAATCCTGCTGCTGCAGGGCTTTGCCGATGCTCATGATCTCAGCCCGGGCGACACGCTGTCGGCCACAATGAACGGCTCGCGGCGCACCTTCCGGATCGCCGGCCTCGCCCAGTCGCCGGAATTTCTCTATTCGACCGCACCGGGCGAACTGGTGCCCGACGATGCCCGCTTTGCCGTGATCTGGATGAGCGAGGAGGCGCTGGCGGCGGCCTATGATGTCGACGGCGCGTTCAACCAGGCGCTGATCGCGCTGGAACGCACCGCCGAGCCGCGCGCGGTGATCGCGAAGGTGGATCGCATACTGGAGCGTTATGGCGGCACCGGCGCCTATGACCTGGAAGACCAGATCTCCAACAAGTTCATCACCGAGGAAATCCGCAGCCTGCGCATGTCCTCGCGCTCTGTCCCGCCGATCTTCATGGGGGTGGCGGCCTTCCTGCTCTATATCGTCATCTCGCGCATGATCGAGGCCGAGCGGATGCAGATCGGACTGCTCAAGGCCTTCGGCTACACCAGCGCGGAAATCGGCTGGCACTATTTCAAGTTCGTCGTGGTGATCGCCGCCGGCGGAGCCCTGCTCGGCTGCGCGCTCGGCGTGATCAGCGGCCAGCTCATGGCGGCGGGGGTGTATCAGGACGTCTACAAGTTCCCCTTCCTTCTGTTCCGTGTCGATCCGGCAGCCTTCGTCACAGCCATCAGCGTGAGTATCGCCTCAGCCTCGGCAGGGGGCCTCTTCGTGCTGCGAAAAGTGTTCGCCCTTTCGCCCGCGGTGGCCATGCGCCCGCCCGCGCCGGCCGACTATTCCAGCTCCGCCCGGCTTGTGGCGGCCCTGCGCAGCGTGCTCGACCAGCCCAGCCGGATGATTGTCCGCCGCATCGCGCGCCAGCCCATGCGCACCTTCGCCGCCGTGCTCGGCATCGGCGTCGGCATGGGCCTGTCGGTGGGCATGCTCGGCGTGCTCGGCGGCTTCGACAAGGCAGTCGATCTCACCTATTCGGTGATCGACCGGTCCGACGCCTCTGTGGCCCTGATCGAGCCGCTCGACCAGAAGACCATCTTCGAGCTTCGCCGCATGGACGGGGTGATCGCGGTGGAGCCCTATCGCGCCGTGTCGGTGGTCCTGCGCAATGGCGTGAGATCCCATCGCGGCGGCATCAATGGCCTGATCAGCGAACCACAGCTCAGCCGCGCCCTCTCTCTCGACATGTCGCCGATCTATATTCGCGCGGACGGTATCACCCTCTCGCGCACCCTGGCCAACAAGCTCGACATTTCTGCCGGCGACCTCCTCACCGTCGAAGTGCGCGAGGGCCGCCGGCCGGTGCTGACCCTGCCTGTGGTGAATGTCGCCGAAAGCCTGCTCGGCTCGCCGGCCTATTTCGAACTGTCCGCGCTAAACGAGGCGCTGAGCGAGCCCGGCCGGGTCTCGGGCGCCTATCTCAAACTCGACATGGACAAGTCCACGCAGGTCTATGAAGACCTCAAGAACATGCCCGCCGTGGCCGGAGTTTCCATCAAGGAAGAAGCGCGCGCCTCCTTCCAGAAGATGATGGACCAGGGCGCGGGCGCGATGCGCTATGTGATGGCTGTGATCGCCGGGATCATCACCTTCGGCATTGTCTACAACACCGCGCGCATCGCCTTTGCCGAGCGCGCCCACGATCTCGCCAGCCTGCGCGTCATCGGCTTCACGCGTGGGGAAACCGCCTTTGTGCTGCTCGGCGAGCTTGGCGTGATCACCCTCTTCGCCATTCCGATCGGCCTTCTGGCCGGCGTCGGACTGGCCGGTGCAATCGCAGCGGCCTTTTCAACCGATCTTTACTCCATTTCGGCAGAGGTGGGCCCGGTGGCGATGGGCATCGGCACACTTGCCGTGCTGATTGCCTCCGTCATCGCCGGCTGGATGGTCAAGCGCGATGTCGACCGTCTCGAACTCGTTTCGGCTCTGAAATCCAGGGAATAGTCATGGCCCAGTCCAAGCCCCGCTCTCGCAATTACATTCTCGGCAGTGCCGGCCTTGCCCTGCTGCTCCTGCTGGCCTGGGCCTTCTGGCCGCGCCCGACCCCGGTCGATCTCGGCACGGCAGCGACAGGGGAAATGGTCGTGACCATCGACGAAGAAGCCCGCACCCGCGTGCGCGACGCCTATGTCGTCTCCGCCCCCATCGCCGGGCGCCTGCTGCGCATCGATGCCGAAGCCGGCGACGAGGTGATCGGCGGGGAGACGGTGATCGCGCGCATGGTCGCCGCCCCGCCGTCTGCCATCGATGTACGCACCCGCGAACAGGCCCGCGCCGGCGTGGACGCGGCCGAGGCCGCCCTGCGTGTGGCCCGCGCCGACCTCAACTCGGCCCTCGCCGACCAGGACCTCGCCAATGCCACGCTCTCGCGCAACCGCATCCTGCTGTCGAGCGGCGCGGTCGCCCAGGCCGCCGTCGACCAGGCCGAGCGCCAGAAGCGCGCCGCCGATGCCTCCGTCGACACAGCCAAGGCCGCCATCTCCATGCGCGAGGCCGAGCTGGCGAATGCCCGCGCCCGCCTCATCGAGTTCAACGAAACCCCCGGCGGGGTGGAGACCGTGAACGGCCAGCCGGTCAACGCCAATGCCATCCCGCTGGAAGCGCCGATTTCCGGCCGCATCCTGCGCATTATCCAGGAGAGCGAGACCACGGTCAGCCCGGGCCAGGCCATCCTGGAGATCGGCGATGTCTCCAACGATCTGGAAGTGCTTGCCGAGCTGCTGTCGACCGATGCGGTGCAGGTCGCGGCCGGCGACCGGGTGATCATCGACAATTGGGGCGGTGAGGAGCCCCTCAATGGCGTGGTCGAGCGCGTCGAGCCTTGGGGCTTCACCAAGTTCTCCGCCCTCGGCGTGGAAGAGCAGCGGGTGAACACCATCATCCGCTTCACCGATCCGCTGGAAGAGCGCGCCAGCCTCGGCCATGGCTATCGCGTGGAAGTGAAGATCGTGGTCTGGGAGGATATCGGTGCCCTCACCGTGCCCTCCAGCGCGCTGTTCCGGTCCGGCGGCGGCTGGGCCGTGTTCGCGGTGGAAGGCAAGCGCGCGCGTCTCACGCCGGTGGAGGTCGAGCGTAACAATGGCGATCTCGCCGCCATTACCGGCGGGCTGGAGGCCGGCGCGACGGTGATCCTTTATCCCGGCCCAGGCATTTCCGCCGGCACACCGATCACGGCGCGGGAATTGGCCGAATAGCTCCCGGCCTGATCCGGCCACACCGGTTTGATCGGTGTCTGCTGGTGATGGACGAGCTGCCAGTCATGGTCGTGGCAGATATAGTTGGAACTGCACCAGGCCCTGTAGGGCTCCTCCTCGCCGCTACGCCGTGCCTCTACCTTGTAGGCAATGAACAGGAGGTCGCGATGGGGGGCTTCGGCGTGGCGTGCTTCCATCGCGACATGCCGCCATCTCGGTTCCGCGTCGAGCGACGACAGGATGCCTTCATGATCAAGGATCCCGACCGGGTCGGGAAAAACCATGAGCACATGCGGGGCCATATGCTTGCGGAAAAACCTCTCCTCGCCTCTCCAGAAGCGGGTCTCGAGATCCCAGATGGTTTGAAACTCATGTGGCATGTGATGTGTCCTTCGTGGCTGTACTCTCCTGGGAAAATAACTGTGTTGATCCTGATTTGGTTGCCTGAAGGCTGATGCAAAAACCCCCTGCTTCCGGAACGCGGAAGCAGGGGGCGCGTGGGCATATCCGCAGGCGGGTCTTTGAAAATCACCGGAAAGCGGCTAGTGACGAAACGGGACGCACGGGGCCGGACGCATTCAGGCAATCCCCCCCCCCCGCGCGCAAGGCTGGCGACTTGCCCGCCAGAGACCAGAGAGCCCGCGAGACGGGCCAGGGAGGACATTCAATGCGTTATCGTTCCGCCGCCGGACTGCATGTTTCAGCTGCCGCTTTGTTATCGCTCTCATTTGCCGTAGCCAGCTGTGCCACTGCGCCCGCTGCCGTGCCGGAGCCGGTAGAAGTCACGCAGGTCGAGACTCCTCCGGAACTCGCCCACCTGCCGGTGGCGGCCCAGGCCACCCAGCTTGGCCTGACCGGCGAGGCGCGCGTCGATTATATCCTCGCGCGGATGAGCGTGGAGCAGAAGCTCGGCCAGCTCAACCAGATCCCCGGCGGGCGCTCGAAGAACCTCAATTCGCGCATCAACGAGGCCGAGCATGAGCGTATCCGCGCCGGTGCGGTCGGTTCCTACCTGCATGTCGCGGGCGCGGAATTCCTCGGCGACCTGCAAACCACGGCGGTGGACGACACCCCGCTCGGCATCCCGCTGCTCTTTGCCATGGACGTGGTGCACGGCTACCGCACCATCTTCCCGGTGCCGCTCGCCATGGCCGCGAGCTTCGATACCGAGGCCGCCGAAACGGCAGCCGCCATTGCCGCCGACGAGGCCAGCGCGTCCGGGCTGCACTGGACCTTCGCGCCCATGGTCGACATTGCGCGCGATGCACGCTGGGGCCGGATCGTCGAGGGCGCGGGCGAGGAGCCCTATCTCGGCGCGGAAATGTCGGCTGCCCAGGTGCGCGGCTTCCAGGGCACCGACCTTGCCGCCGGCAACACGGTGCTCGCCACCACCAAGCATTTCGGGGCCTATGGCGCGGGTATTGGCGGGCGCGACTACAACAGTGCCGACATTTCAGAACGCACCCTGCGCGAGGTCTACCTGCCGCCCTTCGAGGCCGCAGCGGATGCCGGCACGGGCAGCTTCATGGTTGCCTTCAACGACATTGCCGGGGTGCCGACCACGGCCAACAGCGCGCTGCTGAACGGCGTCTTGCGCGGCGAGTGGGGCTATGACGGGGTCCTGATCAGCGACTGGAACTCCATTGCCGAACTCATGGCCCATGGCGTGGCCGAAACGCCGGGCGAGGCCGGCGCGCTCGCCCTCACCGCCGGTGTCGACATGGAGATGACCTCGGGCATCTATGCCAGTGCGCTCGCCGATCGCGTGAAAGCCGATCCCGAACTTGCCGCCGCGCTGGATGCCAGCGCCCGGCGCGTGCTGATGGCCAAGGAAGCGCTCGGCCTGTTCGACGATCCGATGGCCTATCATGACGGCGCGCGCGAGGCCGCTTCCCTGCTCTCGCCTGAGCATCGCGCAGCGGCCCGCGAGATTGCCGCGCGCTCTGCCGTGCTGCTCAAGAATGACGGCCGCCTCTTGCCGCTGGCGGAAGATCCGGGCCGTGTGGCGATTATCGGCGCGCTGGCCGAGGACGGGTTGACCCAGCTCGGCTCCTGGCGCGCACAGGGCCGGGCCGAGGATGTCGTGACCATCCGCGATGCGCTCGAAGCGCGCCTGCCGGGCGCCACGACCTATACGCCGGGCGCGGACACGAAAAACCCCGCCGATGCAGACGCCATTGCCGAAGCGGTCGCCGTGGCCGAGACCAGCGATGTGGTGGTGCTGGTGATCGGGGAGGATTTCGACATGTCCGGGGAGGCCCGCGCCATGTCGACCGTCGCCCTGCCCGCCCCGCAGCTCGAACTGGCCGAAGCCGTATTCGAAACCGGCAAGCCGGTGGTCGTCGTGCTGGTGAATGGCCGGCCGGTGGATCTTTCCCCGATCGCGGGCAAGGCCGATGCGATCCTGGAGACCTGGATGCTCGGCGTGGAGGCCGGCCCGGCCGTGGCCGATCTGCTCTTCGGCGATGTCGCCCCCGGCGGGCGCCTGCCGGCCAGCTTCCCGCGCACGACCGGCCAGATGCCCTGGTATATGGGCCACAATGCCACCGGGCGCCCGGCCGATCCGGATATCACCAGGGATACCTCGCGCTATGTCGATATCCCGATCACGCCGCTTTACGCCTTCGGGCATGGCCTGACCTACTCTGATTTCACCTATGGCGGCCTGACGCTTTCGGCAGCAGATATTGGCGAAGGCGAGAGCGTGGCGGTGAGCCTCAATGTCACCAATTCCGGCGACACCGCCGCCGATGAGGTGGTCCAGCTCTATATCCGCGACCTCTATGCCAGCATTGCCCGCCCGGTGCAGGAACTGCGCGGGTTCAAGCGCATCACGCTTGCGCCGGGCGAGCGGGCAAGGGTGACCTTCACCCTGACACCGGAGCAGTTTGCCTTCTTCGGCGCCGAGGACACCTGGGTGGTGGAAGCCGGCGAGATCGAACTGATGGTGGGCTCGGCTTCGGATGATATCCGCCAGCGCGCCAGCCTTCACGTGACCGGGAGCTTTGAGACCGATGGCTCGGCCGCCGCGATCCTCACGCCTGTTGAGGTCGAGGAGGCGATAGCCACCCCCTACCCCACCATCGGCGAGATCCTGGTTTATGCCGACGGTGCGGAAGACCTCTTCGCACCCGGGGCGCGGATCGAGAAGCTGACCGACGATCTCTTTGTCTGGTCGGAAGGCCCGGTCTGGGTGCCTTCGATGCAGGCTGTCCTGTTCTCCGACGTGCCGGAAAACACGATCTACAAATGGACCGAACGCGGCGCTGTGGAAGTATTCCTCATGCCGTCAGGCTATGACGGCCCATACAATCCGGCCTTCCGCGAACCCGGCTCAAACGGGCTCATCCTCGGCCCGGACGGCAATTTGCTGATGGGTGATCATGGCAACCGCGCCATTGCCGCGCTGGACCTTGCGACGAAGGAAAAGACGCTGCTCGCGACCGGGTTCGAGGGCAATCGTTTCTCCAGCCCGAACGACCTGGTGCTGGCCGGCGACGGGGCAATCTATTTCACCGATCCACCCTATGGCCTGGCCGGTCTCGACGCCGCCCCGCTGAAGGAAACCCCGGTCAACGGCGTCTACAGCCGCGCGCCGGACGGCACGATCACGCTGGTCGATGGCGAGCTGACCCGGCCCAATGGCGTGATCCTCTCGCCGGATGGCACCACGCTCTATGTTGCGCAATCGGACCCGCAAGCCGCACAGATCTTCGCCTATGATATCGCCGAGGACGGCAGCGTCTCGAACAGGCGCGTCTTCGCCGACCTCACCGAGTTTGTCGGCGAGGGCATGCCCGGCCTGCCCGATGGCATGGCGATGGATGTGGATGGCCACCTCTATGCCACCGGGCCCGGCGGCGTGCGCATCTTCTCACCCGAAGGCGAAGTGCTGGCGCTCATTTCCACCGGCACGGCGGCGGCGAATGTCACCTTCGGCGAGGACGGCTATACGCTGTTCATCACCTCCGGCGATTTCCTGGCGCGTGTGCGGATGGCGACGAAGGGGCTGGGCTTCTAGCTCGGCCCCAGCGCGGCGCGGATCTCGGCGACGAGCGTCTCGACCGGCTTTTCGATATTCACCCGGATGGCCTCTTCGGGTGGTTCCAGCGCAGCAAACTGGCTGTCGAGCAGGGAGGCTGGCATGAAATGCCCTTTCCGTGCCTTCATGCGCTCGGCGATCAGCGCCTTTTCACCCTCAAGCAGCACATAGGTAAGCGGCGCCGCGATCTGTTCGGCGAGCCAGCCGCGCACTGTCGCGTTCAGTGCCGAGCAGGCCAGGACACAGCTGGCCGGCCGCGCGTTCAGATCAGCCGCGATAGCGGCGATCCAGCCTTTCCTGTCTTCGTTCGTCAGCGGAATTCCGGCCGCCTGTTTTTCCCGGTTGGCCGGCGGGTGATAGTCGTCGGCATCGATGAAATCGGCCCTAATTGCCGCGCCCAGGGCGGAGCCGACGGACGACTTGCCGCTGCCCGATACCCCCATCACGATGATGACCTTCTCCGCCAATGCACGGGCTCCATGAAAATCAGCACCTTGCCGACACAGCCGCAGCTTTAATGGTGCACTGCCGCACAGAAAGTTCGCCGTGACATATAGACTGTTAGCGCTAACTAAACTACTCCTCACTTCAGGGCAAAGCGTCAGGCAAGAACCGGACATCCGTCAAGAAGCAGGCGCAAAAGACGCCGCGGCGGACACGTATCAGGAGGAGACACCAGAATGATCAGGACAGGCTTAAAAGGGTTGCGCGGGATGGGTTGGCTTGCCGGCGTGGCCAGTGCCGCACTCATTGCAGGATGCGTCCAGACCGCCACCGAGGCGCCAGCCATGGACACCGCTCGCGCCGAAGCGGAAACTGCCGGGCCGGCCTATGATTATCCCTTCCAGGACCCGTCCCTGACGCCTGAAGACCGCGCGGCCGACCTCGTCTCGCGCCTGACGCTGGAGGAAAAGGCCGCCCAGATGTATGACAAGGCCGCGCCCATCGACCGGCTCGGCGTGCGCCGCTTCTACTGGTGGAACGAGGCCCTGCACGGGGTGGCGCGCGCCGGCGAGGCGACCGTCTTCCCGCAGGCCATCGGCATTGCCGCAACCTGGGACGAGGACCTCATGCTGACGGTCGCCACCACCATTTCCGATGAGGGCCGCGCCAAGCACCACCAGTTCATGCGCGACAATACCTTCGTGCAGTATGGCGATCTCACCTTCTGGTCTCCGAACATCAATATCTTCCGCGATCCGCGCTGGGGCCGGGGCCAGGAGACCTATGGCGAGGACCCCTATCTCACCGGCCGCATGGCGGTGAATTTCGTCACCGGCCTGCAGGGCACCGACGAGCATTACATCAAGACCGTCGCCACGGTGAAACACTATGCGGTGCATTCCGGCCCGGAGCCGACCCGGCATTCCGACGACTATTATCCAAACTTTGCCGACTTGCGAGAGACCTATCTCCCGGCGTTCAAGATGGTTTTCGACGAAACCGATGTCGCCTCGGTGATGTGCGCCTACAACGCCGTCCTGGGACAACCAGCCTGTGGCAGCAAGTATCTTATGGTCGATCTCCTGCGCGGCGAGCTTGGCTTTGACGGCTATGTCGTCTCCGACTGCGGCGCCATCGGCGATTTCTACTACGACTACGCTCATAACTATGTGGACACGCGGGCCGAGGCCGCTGCGCTGGCCGTCAATACGGGAACTGATCTGAATTGCGGCGATGGCGAAGGCAACAAGTTCGACGCCTTGCCCGAAGCCATCGCAATGGGACGGACGTATGAAACAACAATAGACCAGGCGGTCGAGCGCCTCTTCACCGCGCGCATGAAGCTGGGCGAGTTCGATGATCCGGCCGATGTGGCCTATACGAGCATCCCGTTCGATGTGGTCGCCAGCGATGAACATATCGCGCTCAGCGAAGAGGCCGCACGCGCCTCGCTGGTGCTGCTCAAGAATGACGGCATCCTGCCGCTGGCCGAGGGCACGAAAGTCGCCGTGATCGGGCCAAATGCCGACAACTGGATGACGCTGGTCGCCAATTATTACGGCATTCCGACCCAGCCGGTCACCGCGCTGGACGGGATTGTCGCGAAAGTGGGCGCGGAGAATGTCACCTATTCCGTCGGCTCGCCCATCGCCGGGGATGTCTACACCAATTATGACGTGATCGGTCCGGAGAGCTTCTTCCATGAGGTCGAGGACGGCTCGCTCGAACCGGGCCTCGTCGCCGACTATTATTCCGAGCCGGAACTGGGCGGCGAGCTGGTGAAAACCCAGGTCGACCCGAATGTGGATTTCTACTGGACCCATTCCCCTTCCGATCCGTCGCTGATCAGCGACTTCTTCTCGGTGCAGTGGAAAGGCCTGCTCGCGCCGGCGGAATCGGGCACCTACAAGATCCAGGGCACACGCTGGACCGAGGTCGCGCTGAACGGCGAGCCTGTCGGCACCGAGACGCATATGCTGGAGGCCGGCGAGACCTATGAATTCGAGGCCACGCTTTCCATGGCCCAGATGTGGTTCCGCAACACGGTCGAGCCCGAAGCCCGCATCAGCTGGGTCGATATCGGCCAGGACTTCCATGCCGAGGCCATGGCGGCCGCGGCAGAGGCCGATGTCATCCTCTTCATGGGCGGTATCGACGCCAATCTGGAAGGCGAGGAAATGGATGTCGAGATTGACGGTTTCCTGGGCGGCGACCGTACCCATCTCAACCTGCCCGCCCCGCAGGAGGCCCTGCTGAAGGACCTGTATGCCACCGGCAAGCCCGTCGTGCTGGTCAATTTCTCCGGCTCGGCCATGGCGCTCAATTGGGAGGATGAAAACCTGCCGGCCATCATCCAGGCCTTCTATCCGGGAGAGCGCGCCGGCGCGGCGATTGCCGACCTTCTCTGGGGCGAGTTCAGCCCGTCCGGGCGCCTGCCGGTGACCTTCTATTCCTCGCTGGACGGCATGCCGGCCTTCGACGACTATTCGATGGAGAACCGGACCTACAAATATTATGAGGGCGAGCCGGTCTACGCCTTCGGCCATGGCCTCAGCTATACCGACTTCACCTATTCTGCCATCGAGGCGCCCGAGACCTACACGCCCGGCGCGCCCATGCCGGTCTCGGTCACGGTGACCAATTCCGGCGACATGGCGAGCCGCGAAGTGGTGCAGGCCTATCTGACCCGCAGCGAGCGGGAGAATGTCTCCGTCCCGCGCGTGGAACTGGCCGGCTTCGAGGTCGTGGACCTGGCACCCGGCGAAAGTGCGGTGGTCGACTTCCTGATCCCGGCCGACCGCATCGGCTATTATGACGAGGCGGGGGCGCTCATCTTCCCGACCTCTGGCGAGATCGGCGTTTCCATCGGCGGTGGCCAGCCCGGCCATGTCGATGAAGACGGCGCAGCGGCCGTTTCGGTCGCGTTCGGTGCGGTCGACTAGGCCGCCAATTCCTCCGATGGACTGAAAGGCTCCACCCCCGGGTGGGGCCTTCTTTTTTCCTCGCGCCATGCTTGCCAGACCGACCATTCGCGGCCATCCCCGGCCCATGAGCGAAACGCGCGCGCCGATCCTGCACTCCCACCTTCCGGTGCGCCCCTGGGCCAGCCTGCAGGGGATGCGACTGCCCGGCCTGATGCCGCTCGCGCCGGATGAGTGGCTGGTGCGTGACGAGGTCTTCGCCGAACAGATGGCCTATCGCGACCATCTCGTCACCGAGGAGACCGAAGAGGTCGTCGCCCTGCAGCCCGGCGCGGAAGATGCCGCCGGGGAATTGCTGGCGGAGCTGCTAGGATACCTGACGGATATGCAGGGCTATGAGGTAACGCCCGACAGCGTCCTGCGCCCTGATGGCGTGCGGGTGGAACTGGGGGCCGCGCCCGCGCTGGAGACCTGTGGCCGGCTGGTCCAGGAAGACCTCCTCTTGATGCAAAAGCCCGGAGACACACATGACCTGGTCGGCGGCGTCTTGTGCTTTCCCGCACTCTGGCGGCTGCGCGAGAAAGTCGGGCGCACCCTCTTCGATGTTCACCGGCCCGTTGCGCCCTATACCGAGGACCTCTCATCGCGCGTGGAACGCGTGCTGTCGGTCCTGCGCACCGGCCAGGTGCTCATGCGCGCCAATGCCCTCATCTATGAGCGCCCGGACCTCTACCAGCCCGCCAGCGAGGGCGCGCCGAAAGCCCTCACCCCGGGCACGCCGCGCTATGTGCGTGTCGAGCGCCAGACCTTCCGCCGCCTGCCGCAGACGCGCGCCGTGGTGTTCGCCATCCACACCTATCTCGTCGCAGCCGAACAGCTCGGCCCGGACGATCATGCCAGTCTCGCTGAAATCCGCCCGGACCTGCTGAGCTGAGCCGGGCCGGCTGAATCGGAAATTGTCGCAAGGGCGACAGATTTTCCCGCGCGCTTCGTTCTAGCTCCCGACAAGAGCATGTGGGGAGAACCTGTCCATGTCGAACCTGAAGATCGCCGTCGCCGCGCTGGTTGCGCCTTTCCTGTTCCAGGGCTGCGCCAGCCAGGCCCAGCCTGACCCCTCCGGCCATGTCACCATCGCCTCCGGCGAGCTGGCCGGGACGCGTGAGGACGGGGTTGTGAGCTTTAGGAATATCCCCTTCGCCGCCCCGCCCGTGGGTGAACTGCGTTGGCAACCACCGGCTGCGCCCGCCGCCTGGGAGGGTGTGCGCGATGCCAGCGCGTTCGGCCCCGCCTGCCCACAGCCCTCCCGGCCCGACCGCCCGCAAAGCCCGGCCCTCGCCAATCAGAGCGAGGACTGCCTGAGCCTGAATGTCTGGGCGCCGGAAAATGCTGAGAATGCGCCGGTCATGGTGTGGATCCATGGCGGCGCGCACCGGCTCGGCTCCGGCGCGCTGCCCTATTATGACGGCACCGCCTTTGCCGAAGAGGGCGTGGTGCTGGTGACCATCAATTACCGGCTCGGCCTGCTCGGCTATTTCGCCCACCCGGCGCTGACAGCAGAGGCCGAGCCCGGCGAGCTGCTCGGCAATTACGGCCTGATGGACCAGATCGCGGCGCTGGAATGGGTGCAGGAGAACATTTCCGCCTTCGGCGGCGATCCGGGCAATGTCACCGTGTTCGGAGAGTCCGCCGGCGGGGCGAGCACGCTCTACCTGCTCACCGTGCCGGCCGCCCATGGCCTGTTCCAGAAAGCCATTGTGGAATCCGGCGGCGGCTTCCAGCAGCCCGACACACTCGCCCAGCAGGAAGACAAAGGCCTTGCCGCCGCGGCCAGCGCCGGTCTCGGCGCGGATGCGGACGCCGCGGCCCTGCGCGCCCTCAGTGCCGATCAGGTGCTCGACATGGCCGGCCCGCTGCAGGGGCTCGGCTTCGGCTCGTTCATCGACGGCACACTGGTCACCGAGCCCCCGGCCCAGGCCTTTGCCAGCGGCCGGGAAGCCGACGTACCGCTGATCATCGGCGCCAACAGCAATGAGGCCAGCGTGATGCGCACGCTCGGCGTGAACAACCGCGTGGTGGCTGCGGCGGCGGGCGGACGGCTGGACGAGCTGAAGGCCGCCTATAATGCCGATACGATCGGGGAGGAGGAGTTCCTGCGCCAGGTCCTGGGCGACTATTCCTTCGTCGCGCCGGCGCGCTGGGTGGCCGGCGAGACCGCCGATGGCGCGCCGAGCTATCTCTATCATTTCGACTATGTGATGCAGCGGCGCCGCAACCGGGCGCCCGGCGCCTCGCACGGCTCTGAGATCCCGTACATCTTCAAGACGCTTGGGGAAATCCCCCTGATCGGCCGCTTCGTCACCGATGAGGACAGGGAGATGTCCGACATCATGTCGGCCTGCTGGGTGAGCTTTGCCCGCTCCGGCGCGCCCGATTGCGGCGATGGGCTCGACTGGCCGGCCTATGGCGCGAACGACACGCTGATGCTGTTCGATACCAGCCCCGGCGCGCAGACCGGCTATCGGAGCGCGCAGATGGAGATCATCACCGAGCTGCTCGAAGCACGGTCGGGTTTTGCCGGCCAGTGAGGCCTCCGTCCCCCGCGATCTAGTCCTGAGGCGGGTTCATCCCGCGCCAGTAATAGGCAATGCCGCGGATCGAGCGCGTCAGCCAGGTCAGGAAGGCCTCGTCATCGGCCGGGTCGCCGGTTTCGGTCCAGCGGACATAGGCGTCCAGCAGGAAGGCCGTGATCGTCTCGGAGATCAGCGTGCCCTCGATGACCGCTTCGGTGTCGCCGAGGATTTCCGCCTGCCGCTCTTCCACACGTGCCACAAGCGCGCGTTCGAGCTTTTCAAAATGGACGCCATATTCCGGGTCGTGCGCGGCATGGCGCACCAGCAGCTTCATCGCCGAGGGCACTTCGCGCGCCACTTTCAGCGTGCGCGTCATGCGCTCGGTCCACCAGTCGGCCGGCTCCTGGTCAACCTCCAGCACCAGCTCGACAAACTCGTCCAGCACGGCGTGGACCAGTTTGTTCTTGGCGCCGAAATAGCGGTACAGCACGACCTTCGACACGCCGGCCTGCTCGGCCACATCATCCATGGTGGTGTTATGGATGCCGCGCTCGGAAATCACGTCGGCCGCCACGCGCAGGAGTTTCACCCGGCGCGCCTTGCGGTGCTCTCCCATCAGATCGGCATATGTCTTTGTCATCCCGGCTCCTTCTCACCTCCGGCGCGGGAAAGTGCAAGCACCTGTCTCCCAACCGCCCGGCCGGCCGCAATCGGCTGACCGGAAACGAGACCCATTTACACTAGAGTAACATAGTGTTACTTCAGCGTATCACTGCTCGATATTGAATACGCCACAAGGCGGGCTGCGGGCAAGACCGGGAGGAAAATTCGGATGATCACTGGGAAACTGAGCCTTGGCTGGCAGCTGCGTTCGAGCGCGGCGGCCCTCGCCATCGTCGCTGTCGCAGCGGGCAGCGCCGCCGCGCAGGAAACCGGCACGGACACGGATGCGGATGCGGCGACCGAGCAGGCGGCCAATGACGAAGCGCGCGTCTATGAGACGGTCACGGTGCGCGCCCGCAAGCGCGATGAATCCATCGAGGACGTGCCGTCTTCCGTCACCGCGCTCTCGGCGGAGAATGTCGACAACCTCCTGATTGAGGCCCCGGCGGACCTGGTCCGCCAGGTGCCCGGCGCGATCCTGGTGGCTTCCGGCCCGAGCTATCTCGACGATATCGCCCTGCGCGGCCAGGGCAGCGGCCGGCTCGGCTTCACCGAGTCCACCACCGGCATCTATCGCGACGGCATCTTCATCGCCGGCGGCGGCTTCGGCGGGCGGACCTTCTCGGAAATCGACTTTCTGGATGTCCAGAATATCGAGGTCTATCGCGGGCCGCAGGGCGCCCTTTACGGCCGTAACGCGGTGGGCGGCGCGGTCAATGTGATCACGGCCAAACCCGTCGACGAGGTCCAGGGCCGCATCAAGCTCGGCTACAATTCGGTCGAGGAATACAGCGTCGAGGGCATGTTCAACACGCCGGTCAGCGACACGGTCGCGCTGCGGGTGGCCGGCTTTTATTCCGACCAGCAGGACGGGTTCTACGAGGAAGTTCCCAGCGGACGGGCGCTCGATGCCCAGACGAACTGGGGCTTGCGCGGCATTCTCGGGATCGACGCCTCACCGCGCACCCGCATCAACCTGACCCTGGAAACCTCCGAATCCGAAGGCCCCGGCTTTTCCACCATGGGCCAGAACGCCGTGCTCGACCCCGATCCCTTCGAGCGCACCAATATCTCCACCGAAGAGCTCGTCACCATCGACCAGACCTCGGTTTTCGCCGAGCTGACCCATGAGTTCTCGGGCAGCACGCTGACTGTTCTTGGCAACTACAAGGAGCGTGACGGCGAGCGGACGGGCTCGGATTTCGACCACTTCTTCGGCCTTTATTCGCCGCTGCTTGAACTGCTCGACGAGCAATCGGAAGAGTTCGAGCGCGAGGGTTTCGAAATCCGCCTCGCCTCGAACGAGACCAGCGCGGTGAACTGGATGGTCGGCGCGGACTACAATGCCTTCACCTCCGACATCACCACCCTGCGCTATGGCACGCTGCAGGGACCCTATGCGGCGAGCCCCGCCCTGCGCGCGCAGATGCGCTCGGACTATGCCACCGAGGAGCTGACCTCCTACTCCATTTTCGGCCTGGTCGACTTCAACCTGACAGACCGGATGGTCCTGACGGTGGAAGGCCGCGTCCAGACCGACCAGAAGGATTTCGCCATCGAGCGCGTGGACGATGATCCGCTTACGGACGAATCCATTCCCTATACCACCTTTTCCGATGAATGGACGGAATTCCTGCCGACCGTCTCGCTGACCTATACCGCCACCGAGAACACCACTTTCTACGGCAAGATCGCGACCGGCTACCGGCCGGGCGGCTATAATCAGAACCCCACGCCGGGCTTTTACGACCGCGTGCCCTTCGACCCGGAAAACCTCTATAGCGGCGAGATCGGCGTGAAGGGCAACTACCAGTTCGGCAGCACGCTGGTGCGCCCGCAGCTGGCCCTCTTTTATTCCGAAACCGACGATGTGCAGCAGACCACCACGGTCTCGACCGAGAACACCACCTTCACCCTGCAGAATGTCGGCGGCAACAATATCTACGGTGGCGAGTTCGAACTGACCATCCTGCAGCCGGTCGGCAAGGGCCTGTGGAACACGGTGCTCGGCCTGTCGACCACAAATGGCGAATTCGACGAAGGCACCTCGATCCTGTTCCAGGGCGAGGAAGTGGACCTGTCGGGCTACCGCGTGCCGCGCACGCGCGACTACATGCTCAACCTCTTCACCATGCTGTCCCAGCCAGTGACGAACAGTATCGAGATCTTCGGCAGTATCAGCGTGCAGGCCGAGGGCGGGGGCTATGACAACGCGGCCCATACGCGCGAAAGCGAGGATTATGAGCTGTTCGACCTCGCCGTCGGTCTGAATGGCGAGAGCTGGAAGTTCTCCATCTTCGGCAAGAACGTCACTGACGAAACCTTCCGCACCGTCGAGGTGAACAACAATGCCTATTACAATCAGCCGGCCCTCTATGGCGCCAGGCTGACCGTGGACTGGTAGGCCGGCATGACGCTCCACCTTCGCACCTCCGCCATGGCGCTCGCAGGCATGCTCCTCCTGGCCGCCTGCGCCGCGCCGGCCGGGACGCCGCCGCCCGATGCGAGCATCGCTGCCGTGTCGGTGTCCCAACCGCTGACGCTCACCTCCAGCGGCAAGCAGCGGATCTATCGGCTGCACGTGCCGGCAAATGCGAGCGGCGAGCTGCCGCTCGTCCTCGCCCTGCATGGCGGCGGCGGCAATTCCGCCACCATGGTCTCGGTCTCCCACTGGGTCGAGACCGCCGATGTGGAGGGCTTCATCGTGGCCTTCCCCGAAGGCGTCGGGCGCATGGCAAACCGGGCGACCTGGAATGCCGGGGGCTGCTGCGCCTATGCCATGACCAGCGGGTCGGAAGACATCGCTTTCATCGGTGACCTGATCGACCATCTCTCGGCGCAGTATCCGGTCGATCCGGGCCGGGTCTATATGGCGGGCCTGTCGAATGGCGGTATGCTGACGAACCGGGCCGGCGCCCTGCTCAGCGACAAGCTCACGGCAATCGGCACGGTGGTCGCGGGCATGTTCGAGGACCAGCCCGTCCCCGAAGCCCCGATCCCGGTGATCGCCATCAATGCCCTGCACGATGATGTGGTGCCCTATGGCGGCGGGATGAGCCCGGTCTCGCTGGTCGCGCGTTCGCAAAACGCGCCCTTCCTGCCCGCGAGCGAAAGCGCGGCGCGCTGGGCGGGGTGGAATGGCTGTGGCGAGACACCGTCCCGGTCCCAGACCGGCACCATTGTCACGACACGCTATCAGGGCTGCGAGGCTGATGTGGTCTTCGTCACGCTGGAGGAAGGCGGGCATGGCTGGCCCGGCGGCCCGACGCGGCGCCAAGGCGCCCTGCCGGCAAGCGATGCGGTGGACGCAACCGATCTCCTCTGGGACTTCTTTTCCCGGCACCCGGCACCTGCCGCCCAATGACCGAAACGCCGCCCGACCTCACTTATGAGCAGGCCTTCGACCGGCTGACCTCCCCCGGCTCACCGCTGGAACTGGAGACCGTGACCGGCCCCTACGGCCCCGAGCGGCGCTTCGCCCACGCCCCGCCCAATCTCGGCAGCCTGCTCGACCGCGCCGAAGCCTATGGCGAACGCACCTGCTTTCACCATGGCCAGGCGTCGATGACCTATCGCGCCTTTGTCGAGGCGGTGCGGAAGGTGGCGGCCGGACTGCTCGCCCATGCCGAAAAGGGCGAGCGGGTTGCCATTCTCGGCGCCAATCATCCCGACTGGATGCTCGCCTTCTGGGGCGCGCTCTATGCCGGGCTGGTGCCGACACCGCTGAATGGCTGGTGGCGCCGCCAGGAGCTGGAGCACGCCATCGCCTATACCAGGCCGAAGCTCCTGATCGGGGATGCCAAACGCCTCGCCAAGCTCCAGATTCCCGAAACCGGCCCGCTGCCGGCCGAACATGTCTTCTGCTGGGACCGACCCGATGCGCACAAGCGGTTCCTCCCCTTTTCCGTGCTGCAGGAGGCGGTCCCGGCAGGCCCTTACCCCGTGACGAGCGAGGATCTCGCCGCGCTGATCTTCACCAGCGGCACCACCGGCAAGGCCAAGGCCGCCGCGATCACCCATGGCGCCTGGATCAGCGGGCTGATGAATGGCCTCCTCGCCTCGATGATCGAGGTCACACGCCGGCCGGGCTTGCAGGCCCAGAGCGATGTGGTCACCGTCCTGTCGGGCCTGCCCTTCTTCCATGTCGGCGGCGGGCATGGCCTTGTCATCGGCGGCATTGCCGGCGGCCAGGTGCTGATCATTCCCGATGGCCGGTTCAGCCCGTCTGAGACCCTGCGCATGATCGAGACTTACAGGGTCGAGCGCTGGTCGGCGGTGCCGGCCATGGTCCAGCAGGTCTGCCAGCATGGCAATCCGGAGGGGCGGGACCTCTCCTCCGTGCTCACGCTCGGCTATGGCGCAGCGCCCTCCGGCCCGGCCCTGCAGCAGAGCGCCGAGGCCCTGTTCCCGAACCTGCGCGCGATCACCAATGCCTATGGCATGACCGAGGCCTCCAGTGTCTTCACCATGAATACCGGCGAGGACCTGAAACAGCGCCCGGACTCGGTCGGCCGGCCCTTCGCCACGGCCCAACTGCGCGTGGTCGGCGAGGCCGGCGCGCCGCTGCCGACCGGCGAGACCGGCGAGGTCCAGGTGCGCGGGCCGTTCCTGATGCGCGAATACTGGGAGGCGCCCGAGGCCACCGCAGCCGTCTTCGCGCCGGGCGGCTGGCTGCGCACCGGCGACCTTGGCCGGCTCGACGAGGAAGGTTTCCTCTATCTCTCCGGGCGCCAGAAGGACATCATCATTCGCGGCGGGGAAAATATCCTCGCCGAAGAGGTCGAGCGCTGCCTGGAAGACCATCCCGGCATCCTCGAAGCCGCCGTGATCGGCGTGCCGAGCGAAACGCTGGGCGAGGAGCTGAAGGCCGTGCTCGTCACCGGCGGGCCGGACGTGCCGGGCGAGCTTGCTGTGCGCGAATGGGTCGGCCAGTCGCTCGCCCATTTCAAAGTGCCGCGCTATGTCGAGTTCCGCGAGGCGCCCCTGCCGCGCAACGCCGCCGGCAAGATCCTGAAGAAGGAACTCGCCGAACGCGGCACCAGCCAGTTTGACGAGATGTTGTGAGCGGGCCGGGCCGCAAGCCAGGGTCAGGCAGGCACTTCGCCCTGCCCGGCATAGGCCGCCAGCGCCTGGCGGTCGGTGATCACGATCTGGCGGTAGCTGATCTCCACCAGCCCTTCGGCCTCAAGCACCTGAAGCTGGCGGTTCAGCGTCTGGCGCGACAGGCCGAGCGCCCGCGCAAGGCTTTCCTGGGAAGCCAGGATCTCAACCGCGGAATCGTCCGGCGCGGCAGCCGCATAAAGCAGGAGCTGCGCCCCGAGCCGCGCCGGCCCGTCGGAAAGATTGGTATTCCAGACCCATTTCAGGACCGTCTGGAACCGGCCGGCGACCTCGCCCAGAAGCACCTTGTAGATCATCGGAAACCGGTCGGCGGTTTCCAGCACTTTCTCGTTGGGAAAGGCAATGAACTCTGCCCTGGACGAGGTCCAGTAATCCTGCAGGACGGGCCGGTGGGCGAAGGTGCCGATCCAGGTGGCGAACTGGCCGGGATAGATCGGGATCAGCTCGGCGGCTTCCCCGCCCTCGCGCGAGGCCCGCGCCACCATATGTCCCTTCACCACATAGCGCAGGGCGGTGACGTGCTCTCCGCCGCGCACCAGCAGCGTCGGGCTGTCATAGCTCTCGCGCCGGGCAAAGACGGCCAGCCGGCCGATCGCCTCTTCGGGAAGGCCGGCAAAGACCGAATTCGACTTCAGGGCAGTGCGCGCTTCATGGACCAGACTGCGATCGGCCATGTCTTGTCTCCCTTGGATTTCGGCCCGGCAATTGTCGCCTTTTTGACAGTCTCTCTCGCCGGGCTCGGCAATTCTACGCTGGCAAAGCCGCGCTGCCCAGAGCCAGATCGAGGATTGGGATCGGGGCGCGCACCCTGTCGTGCCGGAAACACAACACCATGACAGGACTTCGGAGAAAACGACCATGAGATTGAAGACACACCTGCTCCAGAGTTTCAGCCTGCTGGCCCTGGCGGCCTGTTCCGGCGTCGCACCGGACCCCGGGCCGGACACCGCTGCGCCGGCAAATGTCGAGGCGCCGGCGGCCGCAGAGCCGGCCCCGGCGCAGACCCGCACGCCGGACTATAGCGAGACGCGCAATGCCTATTTCGGCGACCTGCATGTGCATACGAAATGCTCTTTCGATGCCTTCATCTTCAATGTCCGCGCGACACCCGATGATGCCTATGCCTTTGCCAAGGGCGCACCGATCCGCCATCCGGCCGGCTTCACCATGCGCCTGAGCGGGGAGCCGCTCGACTTTGTGGCGGTGACCGATCATGCCGAATATCTCGGCGTCCTGCCATCCATGGCAACGCCCGGCACGCCGCTGTCGGAAGTGCCCTATGCCGCCGACATGTTCTCCTCCGACCGCAACAAGATCAGCGCCGCCTTCGCCCGCGTTGCCCAGAGCCTGGCCGAGGGCGACAAGCGCGCCGAGCTCAGCGATGCGCAGGTCGAAAACGCGGCCTGGCGCGATACGATCGAGGCCGCCGAGCGCCACAATGATCCCGGCACCTTCACCACATTCATCGGCTATGAGTTCACCTCCGCGCCGGAGGGCCGCAACCTGCACCGCAATGTGATCTTCTCCGGCGATGTGGTGCCCGATGCGCCCTTCACCGCCTTCGATTCCCAGAACCCGGAAGCGCTCTGGCAATGGCTTGACCAGCAGAGGGAAAACGGCATCGAGGCGCTGGCCATCCCGCACAATTCCAACGGCTCGAACGGCACCATGTTCGAGACCGTGAACTGGGCCGACCTGCCGCTGGATGCCAGCTATGCCGAGCTGCGCATGCGCAACGAGCCGCTGGTGGAAATCACCCAGGTCAAGGGCACCTCGGAAACCCACCCCCTGCTTTCGCCGAATGACGAGTGGGCCGGCTTCGAGATCATGGACTTCTATATCGGCGCGACAAACCGGATCACGCAATTCGAGGGCGGCTATGTCCGCGACGCGCTCAATACCGGCCTCGAATTCGAGGATGTCGAGGGCTTCAACCCCTACAAGTTCGGCTTTGTCGGCTCGACCGACACCCACAATGCCGCCGGCGCCTATGACGAGGACAATTACTGGTCCAAGATCGGCCTGCCGGACTCCACGCCGATGCTGCGCGGCGCGGTGCCCCCACCCGGGCGAACCTGGGAGAATTATGAGGTCCCGCTCAGCAATTCGCGCTTTGCCCAGTGGGGCGCCTCGGGCCTGACCGGGGTATGGGCGGAGGAAAACACCCGCGAGGCGATCTATGCCGCCTTCCGGCGCAAGGAGACCTTCGCGACCACCGGCCCGCGCATGCGTGTGCGCTTCTTTGCCGGCGCGGACTATCCCGACGACCTGCTCCGGCAGGACAGCCTGCTCGACACCGCCTATGCCGAGGGCGTGCCCATGGGCGGGGACATGGTCAGCACTGGCGCGGAAAGCCCGGATTTCGTGGTCTGGGCCGTGCGCGATGCCAATGAAGGCTGGCTGCAGCGTGCCCAGGTGGTGAAGGGCTGGGTCGAGGACGGCGTGGCGCGCGAGCGCGTCTATGATGTCGCCTGTTCCGACGGCCTCACCCCCGACCCGGAAACCCGTCGCTGCCCGGACAATGGCGCCACGGTGAATGTCGAGACCTGCGAGGTGAGCAAGGCAACCGGCGCCACCGAGCTGAAGGCGGTCTGGCGCGACCCGGACTACGAGCCTGGCCAGCTCTCCTATTATTATGTCCGCGTCCTGCAGAACCCGTCCTGCCGCTGGTCGACCTGGGATGCGATCCGCTCCGATGCCGAGCCCAATCCGGACCTGCCGCTGACCATCCAGGAGCGCGCCTGGTCCTCGCCGATCTGGCTGAATTCGAAAGGATAGAGTGTCGTGTCAGGCCCGAGTTTTACGCCCATCCTGCTGGCGGCGCTTGCCCTGCCCGTGCTCGGTCAGGGCGCCGCCGCACAGGAGAGTCTCCCCGATGCCCCCTACCCGGAGAGCGAGGCGCAGACCCATGACTATAATGGCCTGCGCAACGCCTATTTCGGCGACCTGCATGTGCACACGAAGTACTCCTTCGATGCCTTCATGTTCGCCGTGCGCGCGACGCCGGCCGATGCCTACCGCTATGCCCGCGGCGAGGCGATCCGCCATCCGGCCGGCTATGATGTGCGCCTGTCCGACCCACCGCTGGACTTCATGGCCGTCACCGATCATGCGGTCTATCTCGGCAGCCTGGCGGCGATGGAGGACCCCGGCAGCACGATCTACCAGCACGAACTCAGCGATACGCTGATCACCACAGACCGCGCCCGGATCGCCGCCGCCTGGCGCAGCTTCCGCACCCTGATGCCGCAATATCGCGAGCTGTCGGACCCCTCCGTGGTCAAATGGGCCTGGGGCGATATCATCGCCACCGCCGAGGAATTCTACGAGCCCGGCCGGCTCACCACCTTCATCGGCTATGAATACTCCCTCGGCCCGGAGGGGCGTCACCACCACCGCAATGTGATCTTTGCCGGAAGCGACGTGCCGCCCGCGCCCTTCTCGATCCTGGATTCCGACAATCCCGAGGATCTCTGGGCCTGGCTCGACGGCCTGCGCGCGGACGGCATCGAGTCGCTCGCCATCCCGCACAATATGAACCAGTCCGATGGGACCGTCTTTGTCGGCACAGACTGGGCCGGCGCGCCGATCACGGCAGACTATGCCGAGACCCGCATGCGCAACGAACCGCTGGTCGAGATCACCCAGGTCAAGGGTACGTCGGAGACCCATCCGGCTTTGTCGCCAAATGACGAATGGGCCGGTTTCGAGATCGTCGACTACACGCTGATGAACGGCCAGCCGGTCAGTGTGTTCAAGGGCGGCTATGCCCGCGACGGGCTGAATACGGGCCTGGAATTCCAGGCGCGCGAGGGCTTCAACCCGTTCCGCTTCGGCTTTATCGGCTCGTCCGATACCCACAATGGTGCAGGCCCATATGAGGAGGACAATTATTTCTCCAAGGTCGGCCTGCGCGACAGCCGGCCCTCCTATCGCGGCAGCGTCCCGCCCGGTGGCGCACAGGACTGGGATGTCACCCTGCTGCCCGACACGGTGCGCATGGCAAGCTGGGGCGCCTCGGGTCTAGCAGGCGTCTGGGCCGAGGAGAACACGCGCGAGGCGATCTATGCCGCCCTTCGCCGGAAGGAGACCTTCGCGACCTCCGGCCCGCGCATCCGCCTGCGCCTGTTTGCCGGCGGCGCCCTGCCGGAGACCCTCGCCGGTGAGGCCTGGCCGATCGAGATGGCCTATGAGACCGGCGTGCCCATGGGCGGGTCGCTGAGCCTGACTGAGGGGGAGAGCCCGCACCTCTTCGTCTGGGCCGTGCGCGACCCGCGAAGTGGCTGGCTCCAGCGCGCCCAGATTGTGAAAGGCTGGGTCGTGGATGGCGAGGCGCGCGAGCAGGTGTATGATGTCGCGTGCTCGGATGGCCTCACCCCGGACCCGGAGACCCATCGCTGCCCGGACAATGGCGCGACTGTGAACATGGAGACCTGCGAAGTCAGCCGCGATGTCGGCGCCACGGAGCTGAAAACCGTCTGGACCGATCCGGATTTCGACCCTGTCACGCCGGCCTATTATTATCTGCGCGTCCTGGAAAACCCCTCCTGCCGGTGGTCGACCTGGGATGCTATCCGCGCGGGCACGCCGCCGACGCCGAACCGGCCCGCCACCATTCAGGAGCGCGCCTGGTCGTCCCCCATCTGGTATGCGCCCTCCTGATGACAACACCGCCTCACCGCCTGCTCTCCCGCCTCGTGCGAGAGCCGCTCCTGCATTTCCTCATTCTCGGGGCGGCGCTGTTCGTGCTGAGCAACACGCTGCAGGGCGAGCGCAATGAGCGCTCCCTGCAGATCCATGTGACCGGAGAGCGTATCGCCGCCCTCGCCTCGGCCTGGGAAATCCAGCGCGGTGCCCCGCCGGACGCCGAACAGCTGCACAGCCTGGTGATCGAGGATGTGCAGGAGGAGATCCTCGCCCGCGAGGCCATGGCCATGGGCCTGGACGGTGATGACACCATCATCCGCCGGCGCCTTGCCCAGAAACTCCGCTTCCTGCTGGAGGATGCCAGCCTGCCGGCCGCGCCCGGCGAGGGAGAGCTTGAAGCCTTCTACGCGGCCCACCGCGCCGAGTATGCCCGCCCGGCCCGGCTGGATTTCCGGCATGTCTATTTCAGCGCCTCCTCGCGCGAAGACCCGGCCGGCGATGCCCTCGCCGCCTTTTCCGCCTCTGATGGCGGACTGCCGGAAGGCGGGGATCCCTTCTTCCTGCCCGGACAGTACCGGCAGGCAACCGAGGTCCGCATCGGCACCGATTTCGGACGCGGCTTCTGGCAGGCCCTCCAGACCGCGCCGGAAGGGGTATGGAGCGGGCCCCACACCTCCGCCTTCGGAGAGCACCTGGTTCTCGTGGAGTCGCGCACACCCAGCGAAGATGTCCCACTCGGCGAGGTGCGCGAGGAGGTCATCGCCGACTGGCAGCGTGAGACCCAGACCGGGGAAACCGAGCGCAAGCTGCACGAGCTGGTCTCGCGCTATACGATTGTGCTCGATGATGAGTTGCTGGCGCAATGAGGCTGGCTGCCCGCCTGCTCGCATTCCTCGCCTGCCTTGCCGCCTTTGCCGGTAGGCCGGCGAGTGCGCATGAGGTGCGCCCGGCCCTCCTGGAAATCACCCAGACCAGCGAGACGGACTTCCTCGTCCTGTTCAAACAGCCGCAGGCGCAGGGGCGCTGGCTGAACATCCAGATTGCCTTTCCCGAGGGGTGTGAACCGCTGGCCGATGCCGTGCCGAGCCTGACGCCATCAGCCATCACCGAGACCTGGACCCTGCACTGCACGCAGGGCCTGAATGGCGGCGTCATCGCCTTTCCGGGCCTGGAGCGAACGCTGACCGATGTCTTCGTGCGCATCTCCTGGCTGGGCGACCACCAGTCCGCCGGCCTGGTGAAAGCCGACAGCCCGTTTTTCGAGCTCTCCGGTGGGCAGAGCCTCGGCTCCTATGTCGAGCTTGGCGTGTGGCATATCCTGCTCGGGCTCGACCATGTGCTCTTCGTGGTGCTGCTCACCCTGCTGGTCGACGGCAAGCTCCGCCTGCTGAAGGCCGCGACCGCCTTCACCATCGCCCACAGTCTCACGCTCGGCGCGGCGGCGTTGAATTTCGTCACCCCGCCTCAGGCGCCGGTCGAGGCCGTGGTGGCGCTCTCCATCGCCTTCCTGGCCTATGAAGTGGTACAGAAGGCGCGCGGCATCCATACGCTAACGGCGGCCATGCCCTGGCTCGCGGCCTTTGCCTTCGGCCTGCTCCACGGCTTTGGCTTTGCCGGCGCGCTGGTCGATCTCGGCCTGCCCTATGGCGCGCGCCTGCAGGCGCTGCTGCTGTTCAATGTCGGGGTCGAGGTGGGCCAGATCATCGTGATCGCACTCACCCTGCCGATCCTGGCGGTGGTCATCCGCCTCGGCGAGCGACCGAGCGAATTGCTGTCGCGCGGCGTGGCCTATGGCTGCGGCAGCCTTGCCGTGCTCTGGGTGATCGAACGAACGGGAGGACTATAAATGCGACACAGCCTCATGACATGTGCGAGCCTCGCCATCCTGGTGGCAGCCTGTGCGCCCGCCGAACCGGACCCCCAGCCTGCACCTGAACCGGCTCCACCCACCGCCGAACTTACCGTCGCCGATACGCCGACGCGTGCGCAGACGCCCGATGGCCAGTATATCTCGTGGGCCGAGCACCTCGTCGATGCCGAGGACGTGAATGGCGGCGAGCCGATTCGCGGCGGCGACGGACTTGTGATGGCCGATCTCGACCGGGACGGCTTTCTCGACATCGTCTCCGCACAGGAGGACTCCAACCATCTGCGCGTCGCCTTCGGCAGCGCCGACGCGGATGTCTGGGTTCTGAAAACCATCGCCATGGGCGAGCTTGCCGCCGCCATCGAGGATGTCGCCGTTGGCGACCTGAACGGCGATGGCTGGCTCGATATCATGGCCGCTTGCGAGGAAGCCCATCTGATCTATCTGGAAAATCCCGGCGAGGCCGCGCCTGAAGCCGACTGGGCTTATCTCATCCCGCCGATGACTGAGGGACGCGGCTCCTGGCTGCGCGTCTTCATCGCCGACATGAACGGCGATGGCCGCCCGGATGTCACCGCCGCCAACAAGGGCACCTCCGATATTGTCCGCCCGGACGCCGGGGATAGACCGGAAGGCCCGGTCTCCCTGTTCACCCTTTCCGGCCCGCCGCTGGAGGCAGAAAGCTGGACCGAAACCGTGCTGCACCAGGACGGCGTGCCCAACACAGCCCTGCCGGTCGACATCGACAGTGATGGTGACCTCGACGTGCTCGCTGCCGCGCGCGTGCACTACCGGATGAGCCTACTGGAACAGACCAGCCTCGGCGCGGACGGCTTGCCCGCCTTTCAGGCCCACCCGATCCGCCTGCAGCCCACTCACCCCGTACCGGGCGACTGGACCGGGCTCGCCGATGCCTTCCAGGCCGATTTCGCCGATCTCGACGGCGACGGCCGGCTCGATCTCGCGGTGAATGTGATCGAGCTGCGCGGCGGGAGCGGGGAGAGTCTCGGCGCCGGGCTCGGCTGGCTCTCCCAGCCGGAAAGCCTCGACCAGCCATGGCCCTATCACCGCATCGGCAACATCCTGCCGGACTGGGTGACGGGCATAAAGCTCACCGATCTTGATGGCGATGGCGACATGGACGCCGTGGTCGGGGGCTATTCGGGGCTCAATATCCTTGCCGGGGCCTATTCCGGCGCCTCGCGCGATTTTGACGAACCGTCGGTCACGGCCTCATCCTCGGTGGCGCGCATTGCCTGGTTCGAGAACCCCGGCGATCCGGCCGCCGAGTGGACGCGCCATGACATCTCCCGGCGCGTGCGCGGCATGTATGACATGTTCGTGCCCCACGACATGGATGGCGACGGCGACATGGATCTCGTCGCCACGCGCGGCAATGCCGGGTCTTTCGATGGCGTCTTCTGGCTTGAACAGATCCGCTCGGACGAGCCGCGCAAGGCCTTCACGCAAGCACGGGATGAAGAGAGCCGCCCCCTACCCCTGCCGCCGGCAGACTGGGTGGACCACTATGACCGCGAGGCGACCTATACCGCGCCGAACAAGGTGGAGTAGCCGGCCTAATTCGATGCCGCCGAGAGCACATAGGCGAGCATTTCCGTCGTCGGGTAGCCATCGGCGATGAAGCCATTCGCGGCCTGGAAGCGGCGCAGCGCGCCCTTGGTGCCGCGCCCGGCAATCCCGTCCACCGGCCCGGCATCGAAACCCATATCGTTGAGCGCCGACTGGAGCTGTTTGACCTGCGCCACGCTGAGCGGTTGCAGGTCGCTCGGCCAGGGCGTCGACAGGCCCGGGCGACCCGCCACAGCGTCCGACAGGAGCCCGACGGCAAGCGCGTAACTGTCGGCGCGGTTATAGGTCTTGAAGACGTTGAAGTTCTTGAACAGCAGGAATTTCGGCCCGCGATAGCCCGCCGGGATCCACAGCTCGCCATATTTGCCGTCGCTGATCCCGGCGCCCCGCGCGGTATCGACAATCGTCACGCCCTGGGCCTGCCAGCTTTCCACCCGCCGCTCGCGGCCATCGGCGAGGGAATAGTCGAAATCCTCCGGCAGGGTGACTTCCAGGCCCCAGGGCTCGCCGAACTCATAGCCGGACATGGACATATAGTGCGCCGCAGAGGCCAGGGCATCGCCGGTATTGCGCCAGATATCCTTGCGCCCATCACCGTCGAAATCCTCTGCATGGGTGAGATAGGTGGTCGGCATGAACTGGGTCTGGCCCATGGCGCCGGCCCAGCCGGAGACGAAATCGGTCCGCACTGCGTCCCCGCGCTCCAGGATCTTCATCAGGGCGAGCAGTTCGTTTTCCGCAAAGGTGCGCCGGCGGCCTTCCACCGCCATATTGGCGAGGGTGTTGGCCGCATCAAAAGTGCCGATATAAGAGCCGAAATTCGTCTCCATGCCCCAGATGGCCACAAGCGCTTCACGGTCGACCCCGTAGCGGTTTTCCAGCCCGATCCAGAGGTCAGGCGAGCCCGCCAGCAGCTCCGCGCCGTTCACCCGGCGCGATTCGCTCACGGCCGTGCGCAGATATTCCCAGATCGGCTTGGCAAACTCGGCCTGTTCCTCGATGGCCGACTGGGTCGTCACGGTCTCGCTGAGATAGAGATCGAGCGGGGAGATATCTTCCAGCACCGCCCGGATGGCATAGGCGTCGCGGCCATTGGCGCTGGCGCGCGCGGCAAAGCTCGCCCGCCAGGCATCCATGGCGGCATGTCCCGATGGCGCATAGGGCGCCAGCGGGTCGACCTGGCTCGGCTGCCCGTTCGGATCGGACGGGCTGGGCGAGGTCTGCGGCGGCGTCTGCGGGCCGGCCGCGCAGGCTGCCGCGAGCGCTGTCAGGGCGCTGATCACCACCCAGCGGGCGGGTGTACGTATCGAAACCGACATGGGGTCTGGTCCTTTCTGGCACTGACCGCAGGATCTGAATTGACTCAGACCCCGGCTTGACTGTATTCGCTCACCTTTCGCGTTTCCGCGACCACACTTTTTACGACCGAGACAGACCGATGAAAGTCCGATCCTCCCTGAAGGCCCTGAAGACGCGCCACCGTGATTGTAAGGTCGTGCGCCGCCGTGGCAAAGTCTACGTCATCAACAAGACCGATCCGCGTTTCAAGGCGAAACAAGGCTAGGCAAAGTTGAACGCAGGCTGCGGTTAACGAGGCCTGAATGACCACAAGCATCGTCCTCTTCGATCTGGGAAATGTCCTGATCGACTGGGATCCGCGCGCTCTTTATGCGCGCCGCTTTGGCGATCGCGCAAAAGCCGACTGGTTCTGCGACACTATTTGCACCCTCGCCTGGCATACCCGCCACGATGCCGGCGAAAGCTTTGCCGACACAATCCCCGAATTGCAGGCCCGCCACCCGGACTATGCCGAGCATATCGCAGCCTGGCGCAGCGAGTGGCTGGACATGTTCAACGGCTATGTGCCGGGCATGGACACGCTGGTTCTGGAGCTGAAGGCCGCCGGCGTACCGCTGTTCGGCCTCTCGAACCTGTCAGCTGAAATCGCCGACGAAACCTTCAATGCGTTTCCGGTCATCCATGAGTTGGAAGACGTGGTCGTCTCCGGCGCCGAGGGCGTGGTGAAGCCCGATCCGCGCATCTACCAGATCGCGCTCGACCGCATGGGCTGCCCCGCACCCGAAACCGTCCTGTTCATAGATGACCGGCTGGACAACATCCGCGCCGCGGAAGCCGCCGGAATGGTCGGTCACCTGTTCGAAGGGGCAAAAACTGTGCGCGAGCACCTCGTTCACGCGGGATTGCTCGCCCGCCACTGAATTGCCGCTTGCAGGACGCGCCGTTCGCCCCATAGTCATTTCCCATGTTCAAAGCCATGTTCGCCGCCGCCTTCCTGCTCATCGCCGGTGCTGCCCACGGCCCGTCCGAGGAAATGTTCGACCGGCTGGAACAGGCCCCCACCGATGAAGAAGCCGAAAGCGTCGCCCTCGACATCTGGGCGGCCTGGCTGGAAAGCGGCTCGCCCACCGTCGACATTCTCATGGAACGCGCCGTCCAGGCCCAGGCCTTCGGCGATGTGAAACATGCCCGCGAGCTGTATGACCGGGTGATCCGCATCCAGCCGGACTATGCCGAAGGCTGGCACCGCCGCGCCGGCCTGTTCCTGGAGCGCGAGCAGTATGACGAAGCCCTGCGCGACCTGAATGAGACGCTGAAGCACGAGCCCCGCCATTTCGGCGCCTGGTACACGCTCGGCGCCATGCTCGAAAGCCTCGGCTCACAGGAAGAGGCGCTCGCGGCCTATCGTGAGGCGCTGGACATCTATCCACGCATGGATGCGGCCCGTCAGGGCGTTGCAAGGCTGCAGCAGGCCGTCGACGGCACGGCGCTTTGAGAGCGGTTGTGAGCGCGGTTCTTGTGAGCTTTCTCGGCGTCACGCTCGGCGGATGCGTGCACAGCTCGGTCTATACCTCTCGCGTGGAAGCGCGCTTCCCGCCCGATGGCGAGATGGTGGAGGTAAACGGTACGGACATGCATGTCCTGCGCATGGGTCAGGCCGGCGCACCGCCTGTCCTGTTCGTGCACGGGGCCAGCGCCAATGCCCATGAATTCGACTGGAGCCTCGCGCCCTGGCTGGAAGACCGGTTCGATCTCCTGCTCGCCGACCGGCCCGGGCTCGGCTATTCCGAGCGCCCGCCCCATGGCGAGCAGCTGGCCGTGCAGGCGCGCCAGATGGCCGGCCTGCTGGACGCCATGGCCGACGGCGAGCCGGCCGTGGTGGTCGGCCATTCCCTGGGCGGGGCGGTGGCGCTGCGCATGGCGCTCGACTATCCGGAACAGGTCAAGGCGCTGGTCCTGCTCGCCCCGGTCACCCATGCCTGGGAGACGGGCGGGACGGGCTGGTACAATCATGTTGGCGCCCTGCCCGTGATCGGACCGGCCTTCTCCCAGCTCGTGCCGATTGCCGGGCCGGAAATGGCGCGCAAGGGCGTCTCGCGCACCTTCTCGCCGGACCCTGTGCCGGAGAACTATCTGGAGAACTCCGCCGCCAACCTGCTCTTCCGCCCGAAGGCGTTCCGCGCCAATGCCGCCGACCTGTCGGCCCTGCGCGGGGAGCTGGCCGCCCAGCAGGCGCGCTATGGCGAGCTGAGCATGCCCATCGTGGTCTTCTCCGGCGCGCAGGACACCGTGCTCAACCCGGTCGTCCAGGCCGGCCGGCTGAAAGATGAGGCGCCCAATCTGGAGCTGGTCAAACTCCCCGATAGCGGGCACATGCCCCACCATGCTCATGGCGAGGACGTGGCCGAGACCATTGCCCGCCTGGCCGGCGCAAGCTAATCCCGCCACTCAACCAATAAGAGACCGAGAAAAGGATGCCCCATGGACGATGCGGCCGCCAGCCACCTGACCGAAGCCACCAAGGAAAAACTCCGCCAGACCATCGACCGGATCGAGCGCCTGGAAGAGGAAAAGAAGGAAATCGCCGAGCAGGTGAAGGAGGTTTATGCCGAGGCCAAGGCGTTCGGCTTCGACACCAAGGCGCTGCGCCAGGTGATCAAGATCCGCAAGATCGACCGGGCCGAACGCGAAGAGCAGGAAATGGTGCTCGACACCTATCTCGCCGCCCTGGGCGAAATCTGAGCATTTTTTGTCTGATCCCCGCTTCACTTCGTTACGCGATGGATCGCGCTCAGGGTTGAGTCCCTGTTGTCCCATGGTGAGCGGAGACGAACCATGGGGTCGAACCGGGTCAGTCGCCTGCGAAAGCGGGGATCAGCGGCTCAGTGTGGCACACAGCCCTGAGCGCGTCTCATGTGACGAGCGCAGCGAGGATACGGAGACAAACAAGGACTCAGCCCTGAGCGCGATCCATGTGAGGGCGAAGCCCGATACGGGATCAAACAAGGAAGCCCGCCTTCCCATTCCCGCCGCACCGGCCTATCTCCTAGGCCATGCCGCGCGAGATTGACGAGCGAAAGAAGCGCAAGGCCTTGCGGAAGCTCCGCAAGGCGCAGGCGCTCGCCGAGCAGGGGCTCGGCCCGCCCCTGTCAGACTGGGAACGCGAATTCCTGGAAGAAGTGGAAGCGCGCATCGAGACTTATGGCTCGGCCTTCCGTGACCGCGAAAAGGGCGATCTCGACGAGCCGCTGTCCGCGCTCCAGCAGGTCAAGCTGAAGGAGATCGACAAGAAGGCCCGCGGCAAGGGCCTGAAACGCTCCGGCTTCAAGTCCCGCCTCCCGGCAAAGGGGGCCGATACCGGCTCAGCCGAGGCTGAGGAGATGCCCCCCTCCGAGCCCGAAAAGGCCCCGGATCTGCCGGAGGCGGAACAGCGCGGACCCTTCAGGGTTATCAAAGGTGGAAGGGCCGACTGATCCTTCCTGCCCGGTGTTGCGTACCCAATGTTAGACCAGCAGGGACGGACCCATCATGCAGACAGTTGTGATTACAGGCGCCTCCACTGGCATTGGCCGCGCTGCGGCGCGCCATCTCGCCGAGCAGCGCTGGCGCGTTTTCGCCGGCGTGCGCAAGCAGGCAGACGCCGATGCGCTCGCCGCCGACCATGCCAGGATCACCCCGCTCATACTGGATGTCACCGATGCGGCCTCGATTGCCGCGGCCGTCGCCACAGTGTCCACCGCGATCGAAGGCAGCACGCTGGGCGGCCTCGTCAACAATGCCGGCATCGCCCAGATGGGTCCGCTCACGGTACAGCCGATGGACGAGATCCGCGCGCATTTCGAGGTCAACCTGTTCGGTGCCCTGGCTTGCTCGCGCGCCTTCGTCCCCCTGCTCGGCCTGGATGAGACCCGCACCGGCGGCCCCGGGCGGATCGTCAATATCACCTCTGTGGGCGGGAAGATTTCCTCGCCCTTCCTCGGCGCCTACACCGCCACCAAGCATGCCCTGGAGAGCGTCACCGACACGCTGCGCCGAGAGCTCATGGTCTATGGCATCGACGCAATCGCCGTCGGGCCGGGCGCTGTGGCCACGCCGATCTGGGACAAGGCGGAGACCGAAGATGGTCTGCTCTACCAGGACACGGTCTGGGCCAAGGCCATCGCCAATTTCGCCGACATCATGCTGAAGGGCGGGCGCGAGGGTCTGCCGCCGGAAGACATCGCGAAAGTGGTGGAAACCGCGCTCAGTGACCCCAGCCCGAAGGCGCGCTATGCGCCTGTGCCGAACAAGCTGACCAATTTCGCCATCCCCTCGCGGCTGCCAAAACGCTGGCTCGACCGGATCTTCGCCAAGCGCTACGGCATGGAGATCAAAACCTAGTTTTCCGCGCCGGAGACCTCCTTGTAGATCGCCACGGCAAACACGGTGTGGGAAAGGCTGAACATCGCCGTCATCGCTCCGCCGACCACCTGGCCGTCGAAAGAGCCCGGCAGAAAAGCCGCAACAATCCCGCCGGCAAAGGCTGAGGCAAAGGTCAGGACCAGCAGGGAAACGAGATACACGATATAGCTGACCAGCACGGCGCCGAAATTGCGCCAGACTCGCAGGACACTTTCCTTCAGCGCATTGAACACGGTGGGCCGCTCAGCAATCATGATCACCCCGGAGAGGCCCAGCAGCATGGTCAGCGCGATACCGGGCAGCACCAGCGCCACCAGGCCGGCCGAGATCACGATCCGGCTGATCAGCGTGATCGCCAGGAGCGGAATGAACGCGCGCGAAGCCACATCGAGGCAGGTCGTGATCCGGTCGCCCGGCTCACCCCAGAGCGTGGCCTGCGCCACTGCGCCGGTGATGAAGGCAATGGGCAGGAGGTTTGCCTGCAGGAACAGGCCCATATCCTTGGGATCGTAGCCGATCAGGTTGACCTGCACGAGCATGATCGCCGAGGTCATCGCCCAGCCCACGGCGAACAGGATGAGCAGCCGGTCCCAGTGCGCCAGCAGCATGCCGGTATAGCCGGTCACGATGGCGCCCGCATTGGACTGGTGCGGAGTTCCGTCGGGCGTATCAGGCATCAGCGGAATGGCGGTTCGTCAAAGGCGCGCAGCTTGCGCGAATGCAGTTTCGCGCCGCCGCCGGCCGCAAGCTGCTCCAGCGTCTCGATGCCGATGCGGATATGCTCGCCAATGGCGCGCTCATAGAAGCGGTTGGCCGCGCCGGGCAGCTTGATCTCGCCATGCAGCGGCTTGTCGGAAACGCACAGGAGCACGCCATAGGGCACGCGCAGCCTGTAGCCATTGGCCGCGATGGTGGCGCTTTCCATGTCGATGGCGATGGCGCGCGACTTGTTGAACCGGCGCGCGGTTTCGGAAAAACGAAGCTCCCAGTTGCGGTCGTCGGTCGTCACCACCGTGCCGGTGCGCAGGCGCTTTTTCAGCGCCTCGCCCTGCTCGCCGGTGACCGCCGAGGCGGCCTCCTGCAGTGCGACCTGGATCTCGGCAATCGGTGGAACCGGAATGTCCGGCGGCAGCACGCTGTCGAGCACATGATCGTCGCGCAGATAGGCATGGGCGAGCACATAGTCGCCAATGGTCTGGCTGTGGCGCAGGCCCCCGCAATGGCCGACCATGATCCAACATTGCGGGCGCAGCACGGCGAGATGGTCGGTGATCGTCTTCGCATTGGACGGGCCGACGCCCATATTCACGAGTGTGATGCCAGGGCCATCCTCGCGCATCAGGTGGTAGGTCGGCATCTGGAAGCGTCGCCAGGGTGCAGCGGCGATGCGTTCCAGTGCATCGCTTGTGTCGTTCTCGATCAGCACGCCGCCGGGCGAGGAAAGCGCCTTGTAGCCCTTGGCCCCAGCGATCTGTTCGACCGCCCAGGAACAGAAGGCATCGACATAGCGGTGATAATTCGTGAACAGGATATAGGGCTGGAAATGCTCCGCCGGCGTGCCGGTATAGTGTTCCAGGCGCTTCAGGGAAAAGTCCGTGCGCTGGGCATCGAACAGGGCCAGCGGGCGGGCCGATCCGGCGTCGTAAAGCTCGCCATCGGCCACCTCGTCGCCGATCATGGAGAGCTGCGGGGCGGGAAACCAGCGCGCCAGTTCGGCCGGCGAGATCGCGTCCAGGCCGTCGGCCTCGGCCGCGTCCCAGACATAGGCATAAGGGATCTCGCTGTCGGACTTTCGCACCTCGACCTCGACATCATAGTCGCGAAGCAGAGGGGTGAGCTGTTCGATCAGATATTCGCGGTAGAAGTCCGGCCGGGTGATGGTCGAGGCATAGATGCCGGCTTCCGACATCTTGCCATAGCTGCGCGAGATTGGCGGCGGCGGCCCTTCCGGGTCATAGCGGATGACGAGTTCGGGATAGCAGAAGGCGCCGCTCTCGCGCTGGCCCTCGGCGGGCGGGATACCTTCCTGCAGAAAGGTGACAAGCGCGGCCTTCAGGCTGGTGACAGCCTCGGCATAGATCGCCTCAAGGGCGTCGACGATTTCGCTGGGGGATTGAGTCTTGCGTAACATGGCTTCGTTTGCCGTGCACGCCCGGCAGCGTCAAGATGCCTTCGCGCCTGTTCCCGCCACCGAGTCCCGGCGCACGGCATAGACCGGGCTGCCCTCCTCGACCGGCGTGAACCAGGCCGGCAGCGTGCCCTCGGCGAAGGCCGCGGCAAGCCCGTCGGGCGCGCGGCTGGCATAAAGTTCCATCTCGTCGAGGCCGGGGCAGGCATAGACATAGTCCGCCCCGAGTGCCTGCAACATCTGGCGCGCCTCTTCCGGCGGGGCCTCGAAGATCTCGATTGCGCTGGCGATGGCGCCGACATTCCTGTGATAGGGCGCGGCGAAGATGGAATGGTCGGTATGGGCGAGGATCGCCGTGCCGAGATCGATCGGCGCGAACACCTTCGCGGGCGGCAGGGCGGCGAGATTCTCCATCGCTTCGGTCGAACGGCAGGAGACGCGGTTCTCGGCGCGCTCGGCCTTTGTGTCGTTCTTCGGAGAGATCCACACCCCGGCGGTCTGCCAGGAGGTGGGGGCAAGGAGGAGCAGGGCTGCCAGGGCGCCGACGCGCGCCGTGCCCTTCCGCGCCATCAGGACCGGCCAGAGAGCACCGGCCACATAGCCTGCGGTCAGAGCTGCGAGGCCATGGGCAAAGACCATCGCGCGCACCTGCCAGGCCGTCACCAGGATCGACAGCGCGAGCAGGGCAACAAGGCCCACCAAGGATGCGCGGCCCGGCTTGTCGGTCTGCCGCAACACGAACAGCCCGCCGGCCAGCGCGGTCAGGGCAAAGCCGAACACGCTGAGCGCAAAGCCCGGATTGGAGGAAGCAAGGCGGAAGATGTTGCGCGCCTCGGTGACGTGCGACATCCAGTTCTGCATCACGCCAAGGCTCACCCCGGCATAGGGCGAGGCGAGACAGCCCGGATCGACTGCCACGCTGGTGAGCGCCACGGCGACACCAGCGCCCACTCCCGCGACCAGCCGGCCACGCCAGTGCGCGAGGCGCTCGGTGGCATGGGCCAGACCGGCAAGCGCGGCGCCACCGAGGATCAGCCCGACAGCGTGGAAATTGCCATAGGCATCGCAAACCTCGCGGCCCGCGCCCGGCCCCGGCGCATCCGCGAGATAGAAGAAGGCGGCAAAGCCCGCGAGCCCGGCGGCGAGCCCGAAGAGCAGCGAGCGCGCTGCCTCGGCCCGTACAATCCAGATCAGGCCGGCAAAGCCGATCAGCCCCACCGCCATGGGCAGGCTCTCGATCGCCACGGACATCATCGCGGCAATGCACAGGCCGGCAAACACGCCGCTGCGCCAGGTCGCGTTCGCGCTGACCAGTGCGGCGAAGGCGGCGAGCACGAGGACGAGCTCAAGCCCGTGATGGTCGATACGGCCCGGCTGAAACTGTACCATGGCATGGGTGACAAGGAAGAAGACCGCGCCGACCAGCATGCCGACACGACCTGCGCCAAGCCGGTGCAGGGCCAGCACGAGCGCCGACAGCGCGCCCAGCAGTAACAGGCGCGGCCACAGGATCAGCGCGGCGTGCTCTGCGCCCTCTGCCCCGAAAAACGGTTTCAGAACAAGGATCAGAGTGCCGATCATGAGATCGGGGATGCGCGACCAGTGCATCGCCCCGCCCTCCGGCGTGAGGAAGCGCGACTGTGACACATCCCACCATCCCTGCCCGCCGAGCAGGTCGCGCACCTCAACGAGGCGCATCAGGTCGTCATTGCCAGGCAGCGTGCCGGTCCACACAAGACCGGCAGATATGATAAGGTAGAGCAGAACAAGGCCAATTCCGAGCGCAGCCTGGTGCAGCGGAGCCTGAATCCAGGCCGGCAATTGGGTCTTCAACCTCGTCACGCGCGTACTCCTCTCAGGGGGCAAAAGTCGGTTGAACCCGTGAACGCCTCATTAAGCCTGACGGCATATGACAGAGCGAGGTTACTGAAAGGCTGCACGTCTATGAGTTTGGCCACGACTCCGTCCTATCTCAGCCCGGCCCCTGAGGCCGAGCGCGCGCTGGAAATCGCCGTCACCATCCCCTGCTATAATGAGGCGGCCACCATCGCGCAGGTCATCGCGGACTTTCGCGCCGCCCTTCCCAGCGCGACCATCTATGTCTTCGACAACAATTCCACCGATGGCACAGCCGATATCGCCGCGCGCGCCGGCGCGGTTGTGCGCCGCGAGTTTCGCCAGGGCAAGGGCCATGTGGTGCGCCGCATTTTCGCCGATGTCGACGCCGATATCTATGTCATGGCCGACGGCGATGCGACCTATGACGCCGCCATGGCGCCGACCCTGGTGGAACTGCTCCAGCGCAACCATGTCGACATGGTGGTCGGCACGCGCGCGGATGTCACCCGCAATGCCGGCCGCGAGGGCCACGCTTTCGGCAATCGCATATTCAATGGGCTATACCACCGCATTTTCGGGCGCGAATTCACCGACATCTTTTCCGGCTACCGGGTTTTCTCTCGCCGCTTCGTGAAGAGCTTCCCGGCTGTCTCCGGCGGTTTCGAGATCGAAACGGAAATGAGCGTGCATGCCAGCCAGCTCGGCATTCCCTGCATGGAACGCCCGACCCGCTATGGCGTGCGCCCGGAAGACAGCGCGTCGAAGCTGCGCACATTCCGCGACGGTTTCCGCATTCTCGGCATGTTCGCCATGCTGACCAAGGAGACCCGCCCGGCCCTGTTCTTCGGCTCCATTGGCGCGGCCTTCATGCTTCTGGCCGCGCTTATCTCCGCGCCGCTGATGGTGACCTGGATCGAGACCGGCCTGGTGCCGCGCTTCCCGACGGCGATCCTGGCCACGGGCCTTGTCATTGTCGGCGTCATGTCTGTCTTCTGCGGCCTGATCCTCGACAGCCTGGCGCGCGCGCGCATCGAAGCCAAGCGCGCCGTATTCCTGAACTATTCCGCCCTGGCCAACCGCAAGGACTGACGCCCCCCATGAGCCGCGAGACCCTTCTCGATCAACTCGGAAAGCTGCGCCGGTTCATCCTGGTCGGCCTGATCGCGGCTGGCGTGGATATTGGCGGCATGCAGGCGCTGATCCTTGCCGGGCTCGACCCGCTCGCAGCGCGCGCCATCTCACTGCCTGTGGCCATGCTGACCGCCTTCATCCTCAACCGGGCCTATACGTTCGGCGCCTCGCACCGTTCGCCGGGCGAGGAAATGCTGCGCTATGGGCTGGTCAATGCCGCCTCGGCAGCGACCTCCTACGCCATATTTGCCGGCCTGATCGAGCTGGTGCCCGGCATCGTTCCCGCGCTCGCGGCAGCGGTGGGTCTCGGCCTTTCCATGTGGGTCAGTTTCTTCGGGGCGCAGTTCTTCGCCTTCGGCAAACGCCGGCAGGCCTGATCTTCCGACAATTCCTGTTGACCCTATTGGCCACTGGGCGCATTTGACCTCGCCATGAGCGAGACCGCTGAGACACCCAGGCACGGCGGTAACGCCTTCTTTTTCGTCATTGTCTGCGTCACGCTGGACATGCTGGCCTTCGGCATGATCATCCCGGTGATGCCCGACCTGCTGGTCGAGCTGACCGGCCTTCCAGCCGAAGAGGCCGTCGCCTGGGCCGGGCCGCTGACGGCCACCTTTGCGCTGGTCAATTTCATTGCCATGCCGACCCTGGGCGGACTGTCGGACAGGTTCGGGCGCCGGCCTGTCCTGCTGGCTTCCATGGCGACGCTGGCTTTGGATTTCATCATCATGGGGCTCGCCTCGGCGCTGTGGGTGCTGTTCCTGGGCCGGTTCCTGTCCGGCATTTCCTCGGCCACCTTCTCCACCGCGAACGCCTATATCGCCGACACGACGACACCGGAAAAACGCGGCCAGGCCTTCGGCATGATCGGTGCCGCTTTCGGGATCGGCTTCGTGCTCGGCCCGGCCATTGGCGGACTGATCGGCATGATCGACCACCGCGCGCCTTTCTTTGCCGCGGCGGCGGTTGCCGGCCTGAACCTCATCTATGGCCTGTTCGTGCTGCCGGAGTCCCTGAAGCCCGGGCACAGGCGGGATTTCGAGCTGAAGCGGTCCAATCCGCTCGGCGCCTTCATGCATTTCTCCAAACTGCCAAAGGTGGCCTGGTTCCTGATCGGACTGGCCATCGCAGCGCTGGCCAATGCGGTCTATCCGGCAACATGGGCCTTCCATGGCGAGATCCGCTATGATTGGGGTCCGAGCGAAATCGGTCTCTCGCTGGCCGCCATCGGTGTGTCCTCGGCGCTGGTGCAGGTCGCGCTGATGGGGCGCATCCTGAAATGGCTCGGCACCGTCCAGACCCTGGTCTGGGGCATGCTCATCAATGTCGTCTCCTTTGCAGCCTTCGCCTATGCCGATGCGGCTTGGATGGCGCTGGCGATCCTGCCCTTTTCCGCGCTGGGCGGCGTGGCCGGGCCGGCCAATTCGACCATCATGTCGAACCTCACCCCGGACAATGCCCAGGGCGAGCTGCATGGCGCGACGGCCAGCATCAATGCCCTCTCTCTGGTGATCTCGCCGCTGATCATGACCCAGGCGCTGTATTATTTCTCCAGCGGCGCAGCGCCGATCCATTTCCCCGGCGCGGCCTTCCTGCTGGCGGCCATTCTCACCGGGCTGGCGCTGATCCCGATCACGGCAGGCATTCGCGCCAATCGCGAGGAAACCGCACAGATCGCGTGAGGTGCGAGCCTGCTGGATGCGGGGCGGAAATCGCCCTACAGGTCTGGCCATGGAGATACGCCCTGCCCTCTTTCTCGACCGCGACGGCGTCCTGAACAAGGATCGCGGCTATGTCGCGCGCGTGACGGACCTGGAATGGGTCGAAGGCGCGATGGAGACCGTGGCGGCGTTCAAGGCGCGCGCCTGGTTCGTCTTCGTCGTCACCAACCAGACCGGCATCGCCCATGGCCTCTATACCGAAGAGGACATGCAGGCGGTGCACGACCACCTGCTCTTCGAATTCGGGGCCCACGGCGCCGAGATCGACCGGATCTATCACTGCCCCTTCCACCCGGATGGCAGCGAACCACGCTATGCCCGCGAAAGCCTCGACCGCAAGCCCGGCCCCGGCATGCTGCTGCAGGCCATGGCCGATTTTCCGGTGCGGCGCGAGGGCAGTTTCCTGATCGGCGACAAGCCCGCCGACATCCAGGCCGCCCATGCCGCGGGCGTCGGCGGTTTCCTGTTCGAGGGCGGCAATCTGGCGAGTTTTGCCGAATGGGCACTGGCCGCCTTCGAGGATGGCTCGCGCTAGTTTCGGCTCTGGCCAAATTCACCGGCGCGGCCTAATCAGGGCGCATGAAAATCGCCACCTGGAACGTGAACTCGATCAAGGCCCGCCTGCCCACCGTGCTGGAGGTGCTCGGCGCCATCGACTGTGATGTCGTCTGCCTGCAGGAGCTTAAATGCGAGACCGATGCCTTCCCCTATCTGGAACTGGAAGACATGGGCTGGACCTGCGCGGTGCATGGCCAGAAGAGCTATAACGGCGTCGCCCTGCTCTCGAAGCATCCGCTGGAGGATGTCGAGATGGGGCTGGCCGGCGATGATGGCGACGATCATGCGCGCTTCATCGAGGCCGTGGTGATGAGCGAGCGGCCGATGCGCGTGGCTTCACTCTACCTGCCCAACGGCAACCCCGCACCCGGTCCGAAATACGAGTACAAGCTCGCCTGGATGGAACGCCTCTACAGCCATGCAGAACGGCGCATGGCCGAGGAGGACCCCTTCATCCTGGCCGGGGACTATAACTGCATCCCGCGCGACGAGGATTGCTGGGACTATTCGGTCTGGAAGGATGATGCGCTCGGCCTGACGGAGACCCGCGCGGCCTTCCGCAAGCTCAAATGGCTCGGCCTCACCGAAGCCTTCGAGGCCCTGGACGGGCGCGCCCACCAATATTCCTTCTGGGACTATCAGGGCGGTGCCTTCGCCAAGGATCACGGCATCCGGATCGACCATCTGTTATGCTCGCCCGGCGCGGCCGACCGGCTCACCGGCGTGGAGATCTTCCGCAAGGCCCGCGAGCTTGAAAAGCCGTCGGACCATGTCCCGGTAATTGGCGAGTTTGCCGACTAGTCAGGCTCTTCCTGGTTTGCTCCCCGCTCCACTTCGTTTCGCGATGGAGCGCGCTCAGGGCTGAGTCCTTGTTTGATCCCGTATCGGCGCGTTGCGCCTCACATGGAGCGCGCTCAGGGCTGTCACGTCGCTCTCAACCATCTGCCTGGGCACCTGACCTGGCTCGGGTTGAGGGCTCTTGTACCTCTCAGCCGCCGGCGCAGCGGGCGTTGAACTGGGTGATATCGGCGTTCAGCATCTGCGCCTTGGAGTGCAGATCCCTGGTGGTGCGGATGGCGGCGTTGCGCGCGGTGACATAGGCATCGCGGGCTTCATCGGCCTCGGCCGCATGGCCCGGGCTGAAATTGCGCACTTCTTCCTTCAGTTCCCAGGCTTCGCCCAGCTTGTCTTCTTCGGCGGCAAGTTCGGCCTGCAGGGCCTGTAGCTCCAGAACTTCGGTCTGGCGGACCTCGAAGCTGCGCGCCATGGCATTGCACTGGGCGGCATCCTGGGCCGTCGCCGCGCCGGCCGGCACGGTAAGGGTCAAAGCGGCGGCAAGGGCCGCGAAACCGGCTTTGATGGTCATGCGTCGTCTTTCAAGTCTCGGCCGCGAGGTGCGGGTATCTGTTTCTGGCCTCATCAGTACAGGGAGAGGGCTGAAGCAAGCCTGAACGCGCCCGCCCAGATTGCGTCACCACTTTGCCTTATCTCCCCGAAAATGCGGCACTTTTAAGTCGGCAGAGCCCCGCCGGCAGACCCTAACCGACGCAGGGTCCAGCATGGGCTCCCGTCATGTCGGCGCGGATATGCAGCTCGCTGCCATCTTCGCGCCGGCCTTTCAGGGTCATGCGGCCCAGGGTGGTGCGCCCGTCCTCGCCGGCCGAGGCCACCATGGTGCCGTAGAAAGTCAGTTCGGACTGCCGGCAGACCAGGACGAAGCTCATATCGGGGTCCTTGACCCAGATATCGGACACCGAACAGCCCGGCCCGGCCAGCTCGGCCGCATCAAGCACATGATCCTGCGGCGTTATGCAGGACTGGGAAATCTCGGTGCGCGTTTCCAGCACCATTTCCTCTTCCGTCTCGCCGACCACGCTGATGGAGATTTCCGAAGTGGATTCCCAGCGCCCCGGCGTCACGGTCAGCCCGCTGACATCGGCTTCGGCCAGGTTCTCCCAACCTGCAAGCGCTGCGAAGACGCAGATGGATTTCCACCACATGTCCCACCCCCATCACGGGATAAGCCGGGCCGCCGCAGACCCGGTTCACCTGAGGAGGGTTAAACATACGTTCGCCGGGAGAATTCCACAGGCTGATTCTCCACCGACGAGAGAGCGACTCGCTCGATGGGGGAATTTCCGCAAGAAATTCGCCTCAGATGTCGCGGGCCCGGTAAATTTCTTCGTCGAGTTCGCCTTCCCACTTGGCAACTGCAGTAGCCACTGCAGCATCGCCGGTGACATTGGTCAGCGTTCTCATCATGTCGAGCAGCCGGTCGAAGGGCAAAATGAAGCCGATGATGAGGAAAGCCTGCTCCTGAGGGATGCCAACCTGCTGCAGAGCAAGCCCTGACAGGAAGAGCCCAGCAGAGGGGATGCCGGCCGCCCCGATCGAGACCAGCGTCGCCATCACCGCGACGAGGAAATACTGGCCGAGCGTGACATCGATCCCCATCGCCTGCGCGCCAAACAGGGCCACCATGCCGATATAGATCGCCGTGCCGTCCATATTGATGGTCGCGCCGAGCGGCAACACCGAGCCGGCCACCGCCTTGTCGATGCCAAGGTTCTCCTCCGCGCAGGTGATGGTGACGGGCAGCGTCGCCGAGGAACTGGCCGTGGAATAGGCCACGGCCTGGGCGTCGGTGACCCCGCGGAAGAAATACATCACAGGCAGGCGCAGAATCGTGCGGATGATGATGCCACCATAGGTGATCACGATATGCAGCGCGCAGGCCAGATAGAGCGCGATGGTCAGGGTGCCGAGGCTCTTGAGCACCCCAAGCCCCTGCGTCGCCATCACCACGGTCATCAGGCCGAACACACCGAACGGCGCAGTTTCCATGACGAACATGGTAACCTTCATCATGATTTCAGACGCACTGTCGATCACAGCGGCAACGGGCTTCCCGATATCGCCGGAGATCAGGATACCGACCCCGAAGATGATCGCAAAAAAGATGATCTGCAGGATGTCACCATTGGCCAGCGCCTCGACCGGATTGGTCGGCACGATGGCAAGCAGGCGCGCAATCAGGCTGGGCGGCTCGGGCTGGACCGGCGCGGCGGTGACCCCGGCAAAGGTCTCCGGCGAGAGGCTGGCGCCCGGCTGGAAGAGGGTTGCCATGACGAGGCCCAGCGTCACGGCAATCGCCGTGGTGCCGAAATACATCCCCAGGGCCCGCGCGCCGAGACTGCCCAGCCGCTTCGGGTCGCCCATGGCGATCACACCGGAGACCAGCGTGAAGAAGACCAGCGGCACGATCAGCATCCGGATAAGCCGCAGGAAAAGCTGGCCGAGCCAGCCGAACCATGTCTCTGCAAACGCACCGCCGGCTTCCGCCCCCATGCCGTAACGCAGGCCAAGCCCGAAGATGAGGCCCAGGACAAGGAAGGCGATCACGCGCTTCCAGAGATCGATCTCAAACCATGCGCGCATGCTCGCCCTTTCCCAGTGCCCCAGCTCAACGCCTTGGATTCGCTACGCCACCGAGCCTAGGCCGGCGCGCGCCTGCGTCAATCGGCGGGTGCGGGAATGATCTCGCGGGCCAGGGCCTGCATGGCCGGGCCGAGCGGCGTGAACACCTCACGCGTGATCAGGTCTTCCCAGCGCTCGCCGGTGATCTCTTCCAGCATCGCCCCGGCAATGATGAAACCGGCATTGGAATACTCAAAGCCCTCGCCGGGCATGTATTTCGGCGCGCGCGTCAGCATATAGGTCGCGTAATCGAGCCGATCAGCACGTGCATCCTCGCTGATCCGGTCATAGCGCAGGAGTTTCAGCATCGGGATATTGGCCGCGAGGCCGGAGCGGTGGGTGAGCAGTTCGCGGAAGCTGACGGCCTCCCAGGCCGGGTCCATATCGGCGATGACCTCGCCATAGACCTCCCCGATCGTGGTGTCCCAGCTCACCACTTGCTTTTCCACCAGGCGCGCGATGAGTGTCGCGGTCATGGATTTGGTGATCGAGCCAAAATGCCAGAGATCGCCGGGCTGGGCGGGAATATCATAGTTTATCGCGCGCTTGCCGACGGCAATATCGTCCACAACTTCCCCGTCGCACGTGACCACGATGGCGAAGGCCGGCGTGCCGGTGTCCGCGCGAAGGGCCTCGGCGCGGGCGGCAAGTTCCTCGCCCGACAACTGCGCCAGCGCGGCGGGAACCCATGCGAAGACGAGCGCGTAGAGCAGGATGAAACGAGCCATGACCACCTTCGCGATGATTCCCGGCCAGGATACCGGTACCAAACCGTTGAAGCGGCCAGACTCCCGGTCGTCAACGCGTTCTTATTGAGTTACACCTGAACCCATGATGCAGCTCGTCTTCATTTATGGTCCCCCCGCTGCGGGGAAATACACCGTTGCTCAGCGCGTCTGCTACCGAACCGGCCTGCACCTCTTTCACAATCACCTTATCGTGGACGCCGTCGCCTCGGTGTTTCCCTTCGCCAGCCCCTCCTTCGTCCGCCTGAGGGAAGAATTCTGGATGGGCGTGTTCGAAGCCGCCGCACAGGAAGGCCGCTCCCTCATCTTCACCTTCCAGCCGGAATCTTCGGTGTCTCCCGATTTTCCCCAGCAGGTGGTCGAAACTGTCGAACGCCATGGCGGGGAGGTCGTGTTCATCCACCTCAAACTGTCGGCGGAAGGCCAGCGCCGGCGGATCGCCAATCTCGACCGGTCGAAATTCGGCAAGCTGCGCGACCCGGACATCCTGGAACAGAACCTCGCCCAGTTCGCCGCCTGCGAAGCGGCCATGCCGGCGTGCCACCTGGCCATAGACACCGGCCAGACCGATCCGGAATGCGCCGCGGACAAGATCCACCACTTCCTGGAAACGCGCACCGTTCACGGCTGAGACGCGGGCTTATTTCTCCGGAATGCCCTGGTCCATGCTGCGCGCCGGTTCAGAGCACTGGCAGCCGACAATCTTCGCCGGCACGCCCGCCACGGTGCAGCGCGCGGCCACATCCTTGAGCACCACCGACCCGGCAGCCACCTTGGCTTCGTCGCCGATGGTGATGTTGCCCAGCACCTTGGCGCCCACAGAGAGCAGCACGCCGCGCCCGATTTTCGGGTGCCGGTCGCCGACCTCCTTGCCGGTGCCGCCCAGGGTCACGCCGTGCAGCAGCGAGCAATCGTCGCCGATGACGGCCGTTTCGCCCACGGTGATGGCGGTGGCATGGTCAAGCATGATGCCTGTCCCGATGCGCGCGGCCGGGTGGATGTCCACGCCGAACAGCTCGCTGGAGCGGGACTGAAAATAGAAGGCCAGCGTCTCGCGGCCCTGGTTCCAGATATGGTGGCCGATGCGATAGGTCTGCAGCGCCAGGAACCCCTTGAAGAAGAGGAAGGGCTGCAACAGCCCCCTGCAGGCCGGGTCACGGTCGAGCACCGCCCACATGTCGCGCTCGGCGGCCTGGACGAGGTCACTGTCATCATCATAGCCGCGCTCGAAGATGCGCCGCACCTGCAGCGCGCCCATTTCCGGGCCGGCGAGCTTTTCCGCGAGGTGATAGGACAGCGCCTGGCACAGGGAATCGTGGCTGAGAATCGCCGAATTGATATAGCTCGCCAGCGCAGGCTCGTCAGAGGCCGCAGCCTCGCCTTCGAACCGCAGACGGGTCCAGGCCGGCGGGCGCGCGCCCGTATCGGGATTTTCGACCATGCTGTTACCTCCAGGTCCGATCTGGTAAGTGGGCGCTATCGCCCTGAGCCGCAAGCCCAATTTCGGTTTTGTGAAAAATCGGACAGGTTGAACAAATCGATTGACTACACTCGTAGACGACGATACGACCACATACGTAGTCGAAACATGGAGGTGCCGTAAATGCAGGTTACCGATGCAGAACTGGACGTGATGCGCGTGCTGTGGGCGAGCCCCGGCATCTCCGCAGCCGATGTTCATACAGCCCTCGAAGGCCAGAAGGACTGGTCGCGGCAGACGGTCAAGACCCTGCTGACGCGGCTTTGCGAGAAAGGCGCGGTCTCGGCCGAGGCCGATGGCCGCAAGTTCCTCTACACGGCGCAGATTTCGCAGGACGACTATGAGACCGGCGCGGCGAAGAGCTTCGTCGACAAGGTTTTCTCCGGCCGTGCCGCCCCGCTTGTCGCGCATCTCGCCGACAGCCGCGGGCTGACCGAAGACGATATTGCTGAACTGGAATCCCTCATTGAGAGGCTGAAGTCATGATCTCCACTTATATCTCCGTCGCGCTGCTGATCGGCCTTGTCCTGATCATCCGCCGCCCCTTCGCCCGCGCTTTCGGCGCGAAGGCCGCCTATGCCCTGTGGGCCCTGCCGCTCGCGAGGCTGGTCATGCCGCCCCTGCCGCACTGGATGTCGCCGCGCAACTGGCTGATGTCCGGCGAGACTGCCGGCGACGTCGCCGCCTCGAAAGGCTTCATCACGCAGGATGCCGTGGTTGCCGGCCCGCCCGCGCCTGGCCTGAAACCAGACATGGTGTCCGTACCGGCAACACCGGCCCCCGTAGAGCCCGCGCAGGGCTGGGTGTTCGACACAGCCGAGCCCGCCACGAGCAGCTTCTTCTCGCTGCCCTCGCTCGCCCTGATCGCCAGCCTTCTGATCGCGGTCGTGCTGATCGGCGCACTGGGCATCATTGCCCGCCAGGCCTGGGCGCAGATGACCTTCTCGCGGCTCATCCGCTATGACTCAAGGCCCGCTGAAGGCCGGCTTGCCGCCCTTGCTGCCATGGTGCAGCGCGAGGTTGGCCTGCGCCGCGACGTACCGGTGCGCACCAGCCTTCTGTGCGGCGCGCCGCTGGTGACCGGCGTCCTGCGCCCGGTGATCCTGGTGCCGAGCTGGTTCGAAGAGGACTATACGCCCGAAGAGCAGCGCGTCGCCCTCACCCATGAGGCCATGCATGTGAAACGCGGCGATCTGCTCGCCCTGCAGCTGGCCCATCTCATGGTGGCCTTCCAGTGGATCAACCCGCTGGCCCGGCGCGCCATGGATGCCTTCCGGGCCGACCAGGAAGCAGCCTGCGACGCCGATGTCCTGGCGCGGGGCACCACCAGCCCGCGGACCTATGGCGCGACGCTGCTGAAGGCGATCCGCCAGTCCCGACCCCATTCGGCGCCGGCCTTTGCCGCTGCGCTGCCCCTCAATCACTCCATCAAGGACCGTTTCGCCATGCTCCAGGCTGATACCCCCACCCAGCCGCGCAAGCGTCTTGCACTCGCCCTGACCCTGTCGGCCGGCACCGCTGCCATGCTTGCCACCGCCAGCACTGTGAGTGCCGACGAGCCTGAGCTGGAAGGGGGCGAGCGCTACACGAAGGAGCTCGTCTATCGCTCGGACTCCGATGATGGGCGCCAGATGGTGCTGCTGACCAATCCGATGGCCGAGTTCGAAGTGCACATGTCGCAGCTCGACGAGATCGAATGGCCGACGCCGCCGGAACCGCCCATGCCTCCGATGCCGCCCATGCAGCTGGACATGGAAATGGATTTCTCAGCCCTGGAAGAGCTTCAGATCGAGCTGCAGAACCTGCACGGTATCCGCCATCTCATCGAGCTGAACCTCGACAGCAACATCACCCATCTTGATGGCAAGCAGATCATCGAACTGTCCCAGGACGGCGCCAGCATCCGCATGGAAATCGATGAAGACATGCTTGAGGAGCTTGAAGACCGTATCGAGGAGCAGGAAGACCGCATCGAGGAACAGGCAGAGCGCATCGAGGAAGAAGCCGAGCGCTGGGCTGAACAGTTCGAAGCTGAATATGAGGTCCACTTCGAAGCCTTCGAGGCCGAAATGGAAGCTGCCTCAGCCCGCGTGGAAGCCATCACCGACTCCTACGAATTCGAAGAGCTGCTGGACTCCGGCACGAGCGCCATCGAAGAGCTTCGCGATGCCTGCGATGATGTCGACTTCGATGGCGGGGATGTCGCCGTGGTCGAAAGCGAGTCCGGCGACAAGGCTGTGTGCATCGACCGCACCCGCGCCGACCTGTCGGACGAAACCATCCTGGCGGCCGTAATGTCCGATCCGAACCTCTCCGAGGCGGAAAAGGACGCCTTCATGCAGAACCGCAACCAGAATGTGCGGATCACCATCCACCGGGACATGCACCGCGATGACCGGGACCGGCATCGTGACCGTGACCGCGATCGTAACAGCGAGCTGGAGGACTGAGGGCTGAGGTGGCTATCCCCCCAAATCACCCCAATCTCGACCTCGGCTATTCAGCCGCTTGCGGGGCGCCCGATGGGCGTCCCGCAACGATTCCGGCCAGGCGCCTGAACGGCTTCATGGTCATGATCCGGAACACCGCCGGCGTGAAATAGAGCGCCAGCAGGGCCGAGCCCGCCACCCCGCCTGCAATCGCTGCGGCAAAGGGCATCCAGAACGCATCGCCCGACAGCAGCAGCGGCACGAAACCGCCCATGGTGGTCAGGGTCGTCGCCACGATGTGCCGGGTGGCGTCCACCACCGTCTCGCGCTGGGCGGCAACATCATCGGCCATGCAGGCCGGATTGGCCCGCAGCATGGACAAGACGACAATCGAGCCATTGATCGCGATCCCGAGCAGGCCGAGCGCGCCGATGATCGCGTTGAACCCCATGGGCAGGTTGAACAACCAGACGCCGAAGAAGGCCATGAACACGGCGAGGAACCCCGAGGTCAGGATCAGGAGCGACATGCGGAAAGAGTTGAACACCAGCGCCACCGCCCCGGCCATGGCCAGGATCAGCGGCACGCCGAGCGACATGAGGCCAGCCATGGCCTCGGAGCTGTTTTCGGCATCCCCGCCCGTGATCTCTTCATAGCCGGGCGGCAGGCTGAAACCGGACGCGGCCAGGCGTGCCCGGAAATCGGCCAGAGCCGGTGCTGGCAGTGTATAGGGCTCCAGAAAGGCGTGAATATCGTTCACCCGCTGGCCATCGCGGCGCGTGATCACGCCAATATCCGGGTCCAGTGTCAGCTCGCCCAGCGCCGTGAGCGGCGTGCCGTCGCCCAGCGTCTTCGCACCGAGATCGGCGATGGCCGTGCGGCGTGCATCCCTTGCGATCACGCGCACGGGCAGCTCTTCCACGCCTTCCAGCACGCTGCCGGCGAGCACGCCTTCCAGCTCGGCATGCAGTTCCTCGGCGATCCCGGTGAGGCGCGAACCGGAGAGGACCGAGGCCACCTCATCGGCGCGCAGGGTCAGGCGCGGCTGGCCGGTCTGCAGGCTGGCGGTGGTGTAGGTCACGCCCGGTGTCTCCGCCAGCACGCGGCGGGCTTCATCTCCGAGGCGCGAAAGCGTCTGCAAGTCGTCGCCGGCAAAATAGATCTGGATCGGTGCCGGCGCGGGCGGGCCCTGCTCAAATGGCAGGGCCAGGAACACCGCTTCGGGGAAAGCCTGGCGCAGCTCGGCCTGCAGGCCGTCGATCATTGCGCGCGTCGCTTGGGGAGAAGACGTCTGGACCCAGCCGCTGGCCATGCCCTCCACACCCTGGGTGGAATTGATGGTGTTGTAGTAGACGCGTGGCGCCGGCTCGCCGAGCACAAGGTTCACCTCCAGCACATCCGGCTTGGCCAGCAGATACTCGCTGGCTTCCTGCGTGATGCGCGTGATTTCCTCAATCGAGGCCTGGGGCGAGAGTTGGACACTCAGATTGAACTGGTCGCGCTCGGTCTGGGGGAAGAACTGGCCCGGCAACTGGCCTGCGAGATAAAGCCCGACAAAGGCCGGCGCGACGCCGATCAGGATGCCGAGCGGGGGAAAGCGCAAGACGGCGCCCACGGTGAACCGGTAGCCATCGCTGACCATGTCGAGTGCCACCCCGTCGCGCCACCAGCGGCGCTTGTATGCACGCGGGTCCTCACCGGCGCGCTTCCGGTCGAACCAGCCGGCCATGGCCGGGATGACCGTCATGGCCACAAGCAGGGACGTGGCCACCGAAAAGATCACCGACACGCCGATCATGCCGACAAACTCGCCCGATGAGCCAGGCAGGAGAGCGATCGGGGCAAAGGCGAGCGCGGTGGTCAGCGTTGAGGCAAAGAGCGGCGCGGCCAGGTGGCGGATCGATTGATCAATGGCTTCCAGCCGGCCAAGACCACGTGCGCGCTTCTGGTCGAACTCGTCGACCACCACGATGGCATTGTCGATGAGCAGGCCGAGCGAAATGACGAGACCGGTCACCGACATCTGGTGCAGCGGCATGCCGAAGAGGTTGAACAGGATCAGCACCAGGCAGACCGTCAGCGGCAGCGCGGTGCCCACCACGAAAGCCGCGCGCCAGCCCATGCAGAAGAACAGGACGGCGAACACGATCCCAGCCGAGAACATCAGGTTCTTCGCAAGATCTCCCAGCCGCGCATTGGTGTATTCACTCTGGTCGAAGAGCACATCCACGGCGATGCCGCGCGGGGCCTCGGCGCGGAATTCGTCGACCAGGCTGCGGGCATTGGCGGCCCAGATATCCACCCGCTGGGCCGGCTGGATATAGGCGCTGACAAAGATCGCCCGCTGGCCATTGTGGAAGCTCAGCCGGCGCACCGGATCTTCCAGGCCCTTGCGCACATCGGCGACATCGCCGACGCGCACCGCTGTGCCTTCCGGGCCTTCCACCAGCGGCACCGCCCGGATGCGGGAAATGGAATCGAAGGCGCCGCCGACATCCACGCCCACACGCGCCCCGCCGGTGCGCAGCTCGCCCGCCGGCGCCTTGGCATCCCCGGCGGCGATGGCGCGCGCGGCGGCGATGGTGCTCAGCCCGGCGGCCGACAGCGCCTCGGGATCGACGACGACGCGGATCTCCTCGCGCGGCTGGCCGAAGATTTCGGTCTGCTCGGTCCCGCCGAGATTCTGCAGCTTGTCACCGAGTGCGCTGGCCATGCGCGACATCACCGCCAGTTCCGGTTCGCCCTCGCCTTCCCAGACCAGCGCCACAGTCATGGTGGTCGCGCCGACATATTCGCGGCGCACATAAGGCGCGGAGGTTCCGGCCGGGAAGTTCACCCGCGCGGCCTCGACCTGGTTGCGGATCAGCGTCCAGGCATCCTCGACCTCGGCGGCCGACAGATCCTCGGCGACATTGAGGCCGATCTGGCTGACCCCGGCGCGCGAGACGCTGTAAAGCTCCTGCAGCTCATCGAGCTCCTGCAGCGCATTTTCCAGCGGCTCGGTGACCAGCGCCTCCATGCGCTGGGCGTCGGCGCCGGGCAGCGTCACAAGGACATAGCCCCAACGCTCGATCAGGGTCGGGTCTTCCTGGCGCCCGAGGCCGAGAATGGCGCCGGCCCCTCCGGCAAAGGCGACCAGCAGAAACAGGACCGTCAGCCGTGGCAGGCGATAGAACAGTGTGCGCATGGCCCCCTCTCTATCCTAGAGGTCTTCGACGCGCACGCCGGAGGGCGCGCCAGCGCGGGGCTCTTCCAGCGGGCTGACCTTCTGGCCGGGCGTGATGCGCTGCAGGCCATCGAGGATCACCAGTTCGCCATCCGACAGCGCGCCGCGCACAAAGGCGCGCGGGCCTTCGGCATGGATGATCTCCACCAGGCGCGGATGGGCGGCCCAGCCGCCATCCTCGGGCTCGGCGACCAACACAGACCAAAGCCCGCGATTGGCCTCGGTCAGCGCGGTGACGGGGATCCACAGGCCGCGCTCGCCAATCGCGCGGTCGAGCGGCAGGCGCACCACCGAGCCGGGTGCCACGCCCTGGTCCTCGGCAATGTCGAAAATCGCGGTCACCGTGCGCCGGCGCTCATCGATGATGCCGGTCTGGGTGCGCAACGTGGCCTCGATCGGGCGCTCGTCCACGGTGAGCCGGTAGGCATCTCCGGGAGAAAGGCCGGCAAGCGCGGATTCCGGCACGCCGATGCGGGCCTCCAGCGCACCGGTCTCGATCAGCTCGAAGACCGGCTGGCCGGGCGCGGCGATGACGCCCTCATCGACCAGCCGTTCGGTGATCACGCCACCGAAGGGCGCGTGGATTTCCGACAGGTCGATCTGCACGCGCAGGGCATTGGCCTGGGCCTCGGCGGCGGTCAGGCGCGCCTGGGAGGCGGTGGCCTGGGCGGCGGTCTCGTCGACCACCTGCTGGGAAACATGGCCCTGACCCTGCAGGCTGCGCTGGCGGGCGAGCGTGCTCTGGGCGAGCTGCGTGCTGGCGCGCGCCTCGTCAACCTGGGCGACGGCGGCGGCCAGCTGGGCCTGAAGATTGCGGGTGTCGAGCACGGCCAGGCGCTGGCCCTCGCTGACCCGGTCGCCAATATCGGCATAAAGGCCGGCCACGCGGCCGCCGGAGGTAAAGCCGAGCGCGCTGGACCGGCGCGGCGTGACAAGGCCGGTATAGGATTCCAGGAGGTCGAAATTGGTCTGCACTTCCACCGCCATGACCGCGGCCGAGATTGGCACTGGGCTGGTATGGGCCACCTTCGGCCCTTCTTCCGAGCGCAGGGAGAGCGCGGCATAGGCAAGGCCGGCACCGATGAAGCCGAGAATGAACAGGAAGAGCAGGCCCTTCCAGATATTCGGCTTTTTCTCGCGGGTGGGCAGTTGGGTATCCATCAGGTCTGGCCTTTTCCGACCGCAGTGTAGCAGGTTTGATTAACCGGGTGTTTCACGGATTGAATCATGACCGCATCAGCCCGTTGAGAATGAACTCGGCATGTTGCTGAAGGAAATCATTCCGGTCGAGCGAGATCGGGCACGGCTCGCCTTCCGGGAAGGTCGGCATGTGCGCCATCAGGCTCGCGGCGCCGTGGATACAGCACCACAGCATCTTGGCCACCGCCACCCGGTCGAGCGCCTCATCGACGAGGCCGAGCGACTGGCCCTCGCGCACCATCTCGATCAGGAACTCGAAGGCGCGCGCCTTGTTGGAGCTGTCGGAAATGGCATGCTGGCCTTCCAGAACGCTGGAGAAGGCGGCGAGATAGTGCTGGGGCTTTTCCAGCGCGGTGAGGACATAGCCGGTCAGACAGGCGCGGGCCCGGTCGCGGAAGGGCGCATCGCTCTCGCGCAGCTGGCCCACACGCTCCAGGATGCGCGCGAAGAAGAGCTCTTTCAACTCGTCGACGAGCTCTTCCTTGGAGCCGAAATACTTGTAGATCGCGGCGGGGGAATAATCGATCTCCTCGGCCAGGCGCCGGATCGACAGGCCCTCCTCGCCCTCCTCGGCGAACACCTTTTCGGCCGCCTCCAGGATCGCCGCACGCACCCGCAGCCGCCGCCGCTCGGCCGGGCTCGTCGCGTCTGAAGTGGTCATATCGGTCATCAGGCAGGCTCCGGGAGGGGATCTGCCGTTTATATAACACTTCTCATAAAGTGAACAGTGTTTACCCGAACACAAGATATCTTTTCGAAATATGAGAATGCGTCGCATTTGCCTCTTCCCTTTGTCGTCACCCTCCCCTATCTGCCCTGTCATGACCAAAACGCTTCCTTCCGCGCCCGTCACGGGCGACTGTCTCGATACTGCCGGCGGGCCCGAAGGCCTGGCCGGGTTCCTGGCCACGCGCCGGTCTTCCGGCAAGATGGCGCTCGCCGAGCCCGGCCCGGATGCCGCTACCCTCGCCGACATCCTGCGCATCGCCGCGCGCGTGCCCGATCATCGCCGGGTCGAGCCCTGGCGCTTCATCACCTTTACCGGCGCGGCGCGAGAGCGGTTTGGCGCGGCGCTCGCCGAGATCGCCGAAGCGCGCGCGGACAAGAGCGAGAGCGATGCGAGCACGGCCGCGAACCTGCCCCTGCGCGCGCCTGTGGTGGTGGCGGTGATTTCCAGCCCCGACCCGCTGCACAAGACCCCAGTCTGGGAGCAGGAGCTGTCGGCCGGCGCGGTGTGCTACAACATGCTGCTGGCGGCGCGCGCGGCCGGCTTCGGCGCGGTGTGGCTGAGCGAATGGATCGCCTTCGACCATGATGTCGACGCGCTGCTGGGCCTGACGGCGGGCGAACGCGTGGCCGGCTATCTCTATATTGGCACGCCCACCGCCGAGGCGCCCGAGCGCCCGCGCCCGGACATGGCGGTGAAGGTCACCGCCTGGGCGGGCTAGGCCGGCTTCAGGCCTCGCCGGAGAGAAACTCGATGCCGGCGGCCTGCTTGTTGCGCCAGGCGATACAGCCGCTGGCATTGATCGATGCGGGGAGTGAGAACACCCGCACCTTCTCGCCGACCTGCAGGTCTGCCGCGTCGATGATCTGGACGCCGCCGCTGCCGACATCGCCAATCACGCCGTGAAAGACACGGCCTGTTTCGTCCCGGATCAGGCACGGAGAATATCTGGTTTCCCGCGCCTTGCCCCGGCGATCGTTTGGTGTGGTCATTTCGGCCTCCTCGACGATCCGGTTACAGATCGGTTTCCAGAAGCAATGAAAGTGCCAGACCCTGTTAACCAGGCCTTAGGAATCGCCCGGCGTCAGCCCCGCCCGCGATAGGGCGCGACGCCCGTTTCGGGTACCCAGAGGCCGTCCGGCGCCGGGCCGGTCTGCCAGAAGACATCGATCGGAATGCCGCCGCGCGGATACCAGTAGCCGGCGATGCGCAGCCATTTCGGCTCGATCAGGTCGGCAATGCGCTTGCCGACATCAATCGTGCAATCCTCATGGAAGGCGCCGTGATTGCGGTAGGAGGAGAGAAGGAGCTTCAGGCTCTTGCTCTCCACCAGCCACTCGCCCGGGGCATAATCGATGACGAGATGGGCAAAGTCCGGCTGGCCGGTAACCGGGCAGATGGAGGTGAACTCCGGCGCGGTGAAGCGGGTGAGATAGAGCGTGCCGGGGTGCGGGTTGGGCACGCGCTCCAGCTTGGCCTCGTCCGGGCTCTGCGGCAGACCGGTCTGCTGGCCGAGTTGGTCGAGGCCTTTGTAGATGTCGTCCGTCATTGCGGCGCGCCTTCCAGTTCATCGCTGAGTTCCTCGGCCGGCTCCTCGGGGGTGTCGGTGGTATCACCTGGCTCGGCAGGCAGCTCGGACGGAATCTCGGCCGGCGGCTCAGCCTCTTCCACCACGGCAGGCTCAGCCGGCGGGTCGCCCTTGTTGAACGGAGTGGGAATGAACTCGAACAGCATGCCCATATAAAGCACATAACCGCCGAGCAGGACGAGGCCCTCCCAGCGCGAGAGCCGCTTTCCGGTCAGCCCGAACAGGATGAGCAGGGCGGTGGCCAGCACCAGCGCGCCGATATGCTCCCAGCCGATGATCGGCAGCTCTGTCAGCCCCTGCGGCGCAGCGCGCGTGTCGAGGATGGAGCGTGCCGCCGGCTTCTTGGCGATCACCGAAAAGGGCGAGACCAGCGCGGTCACGCCGATAATGCCCGACAGGTTGAAGATGTTCGAGCCGATGACATTGCCCAGCGCCACGTCGGCGCGCCCACGGACCGCCGCGATGGCCGAGGTTGCAAGCTCCGGCAGGCTGGTGCCCACGGCCACGATGGTCAGGCCGATCACGGTTTCGGAGATGCCCAGATCATTGGCGACCTGCACTGCGCCGGTCACCAGCCAGCGCGCGCCGACAATCACGCCCGCCACGCCGATCAGTGCCAGCAGGAGGCCGAGGATCAGTCCCGGCGGCACCGTCATGACATCGGCTTCCTCGCTGTGCATCTGGGCCGGCTCGGCTTCGGGCCGTTTGTCCAGGATCACCGAAGCGATGACATAGACAATCAGGCCGCCGACCATCAGCCCGCCGGTGAGCTGGGTGAACATGTCCTTGTAAAGCAGGACAATGAAAATCAGCGTCACCACCACCATAACTACCGTATCGCGTGCCAGGGCGCGGGGATTGGTAAGAATGGGATGGAGCAGCGCCGCCAGGCCGAGCACCAGCAGGATATTGGCGATGTTCGAGCCGACCACATTGCCCACGGCGATGCCGGTTGCGCCATCGGACGAGGCCTGCAGCGTGGTGACCAGTTCCGGCATCGAGGTGCCGAACCCCACCAGGGTCAGGCCGATGACAAGCTCGGACAGGCCGAGCTTGCGCGCCACCGCCACAGAGCCGCGCACCAGGGCCTCCCCGCCGAGAAACAGGGCGATCAGTCCGATCACGATCAGGCCGTAGCTCATTTGCGGGTTCCTCTTTGCGTGGCGCTGCAAGGTCTTATGCCAAGCTCCCAGGGCTTCGCCAACGGCCAAGTTGGATGCGGGCTGACAGGTCTTGGATTGGTGGGCCTGCCGTGTCACCGTCTGGCCCTGAGTGTAAAGCCGGAGGAGTGAAGGCATGGCCTGGCGCTGGGTTGGAATGGTGTTGCTGGCCATGGCGGTGGCGTGCCTTGCATGGACCCAGGAGCCGGGCGAGCCGGCACCGGCCGAGCCGATCGCGGCCATCACGCCAGACGCGGTTCACCCGGCCTGGGCCGACTTCGAGCCGCGCTTCACCGAATATGTCTGCCCCTTCCCCGTGCCGGGAAAGTATGATCCCGACGAGATTGTCTGCGGCTATGTGCTGGTGCCGGAAGACCGCACCAATGCCGCCAGCCGGCTGATCCAGCTTTCTGTGCTGGTCATCAGGTCGACCTCGGAAACCCCCGAACTCGGCGCCATCATGCGCCTGACGGGCGGGCCCGGCGGCCCCTCGCTCGGCAGCGGGCGAGTATCGGCCTATTCCAGCCCGAGTGCGGCGGACTTGCGCGCCAAGGCCGACCTCATCTTCTTCGACCAGCGCGGCGTGGGCTATTCCGAAGGCAGCTTCTGCCGCGCCCTGCCCCTGCCTTACCAGTATGGCGTGCAGCTCCACCCGGACGGCTATGACGCCTATCGCGCCGCCCGCGCGCAATGCTTTGAGGAAGCCCGCCAGCGCGGCATCTTCATCGAGGGCTATACCAACTGGCAGAACGCCCTGGACGTGCGCGATATCCGCCGCGCGCTCGGCTATGAGGAATGGAACCTGTTCGGGGTTTCCTATGGCACCGAGCTGGCCCAGGGGGTGATGCAGGTCGACCCGGAAGGCACGCGCGCGGTCATCCTCGACAGCGTTGTCCCGCAGGGGCTCGCCTCGCCGGATCTCAACCTGCTCACGGCCAATGGCTTCCGCTCCGCGCTCAGCGGCATGCAGGAAATGTGCGATGCAGACCCGGCCTGTGCGAAGGCCTATCCCGATCTCGATGAGCGCCTGATCGCCGCCATGGCGAGCTATTCCGAGAAGCCGCTGGTGCTGGAGGATGTTTCACCCACTGCCGGGCGCAACCGGCTCGTGCTCGACGGCTATGTTGTCGGCGATGCAGTGTTCCAGGCGCTTTATTCGCGCGGCGTGTTCGGCGACCTGCCGGCGCTCTTGCATGTGCTGGAAACCCGCGATGCCGAGACGCTTCGGACCTATGTCGATGTGCTCGGCTATCCGCTCGACCATGTTTACGGCTCGGGCATGTCTGTGACGATCAATTGCCGGGGCGGCTTCCGCGAGATGGCCAGCGCCCCGCCGCCGCCCGGCCCGGACGGCACCGCGCTCCTGCCCTTTGTCGGCTCGACGAATTTCGCGAGAGACTGCGGCGAGGTGTTCGAGACCAGCGCCGACCCGAGCGTGGGCCGCGTGCAATCGGACATTCCGACACTTATCACCACCGGATCAGTCGACCCGATCACGCCGGCTTATTATGCCGACCTGGTCGAGGCCGGCCTTCCCAATAGCCAGCGCCTCGATTTTCCCTATACCGGCCATGGCGACCTGATCAGCCACTGGAATGCCTGCGGGCGGGCAACGCTGATTGCCTTTTTCACCGATCCCATGGCCGAGCTTGGCACGGCGTGTCCGGACAGCGTCTCCACGCCGGATTTCCTGGTCGACATGCGCTTTACCAAGGCGCCCTACCGTTTCGCGCTCGACCTGCAGGGGGGACGCTATCCCGTCTTCAAGCTAGCTGCGGCCGCGCTGCTCATGGCGCTGATCATCACCTTCCCGCTGACCGCCATTGCCCGGCGCGTCGATGGCCGGCCGGGAGCCGACTATGGCCGCGCGCGCCTGCTCACCGCCTTCGGCGCGGCCTTCTCACTGACGGGTGCAGCACTGGCGATCAAGACCGTGCTCGACACAGCCACAAGCCACCAGGCCAGCCTGCCGGTGGCTGTGCCCGCCAGCATCGGCTGGTCCGGATGGCTGGGGCTGATTGGTGTTCTGCTTTGCCTCATCGCCCTCTGGCGCACCTGGCAGACGCGCAGCCCGGCTCAGCGCTTCGGCACGCGGCTTGCCATCCTCGCCGGCGCCCTGGCCAGCCTCACCCTCCTCTGGTTCCTCTTCTCCATCGACGCCGGCCCCTTCCTGCTCTAGCCTCTACAGAAAATGGGAGGAAGAACATGAAAGACCTGGATGGACGCAAGGCGGTGATCACCGGCTCTTCGGCGGGGCTCGGACGCTCCATGGCGATCAAGCTCGCCGAGCGCGGAGCGGATGTTCTGGTGAACTATTCCTCCAGCGCCGCGGCCGCCGAAGAGGTCGCCGCCGCGTGCCGAGAGCAAGGCGTCGATGTGAAACTCGTAAAGGCCGATCTCAGCACGGATGAAGGCTGCCAGGCCATCGCCGATGCCGCCGCCGACTGGGGGCGGGTCGATATCCTCATCAACAATGCCGGGACCACAAAGCGCGTGCCCAACCATGCCGATCTGAAAGGCCTCACGCGCGAGGATTTCCTCTGGCTCTATTCGGTGAATGTCGCCGCCCCGTTCCTGGTGGTGCAGGCCTGCGAGGACCTCCTGCGTGCCTCCCATGCCGAAACGGGAAGACCGGCCGCCGTGCTCAACACCTCGTCCATCGCCGCAGTGACCGGGATTGGCTCCTCGGTGGCTTATGCCGCTTCCAAGGGCGCGCTTAACACGCTCACCCTGTCGCTGGCACGCGCGCTGGCCCCGGCCATCAGGGTTAATGCCATCTGCCCGGGCTATATCGACACCCGCTGGTTCTCCGAGAACATGCCGGAGGAAAAATACCTGGCCTTGCGTGCCTCGGTCGAAGCGGGAACGCCGCTGAAAGTGGCCAGCGGACCGGACGATATTGCCGATAGCGCCCTGTTTTTCGTGAGCGATGCGTCGCGCCACGTTACTGGCGAAACCCTACTCGTAGATGCTGGCACGCATCTTGGATTCGCGGCGCTTTCCATGCGCTGAATCAGCAGATTAACCGCAGTTCATAGTGATAAACGGTAAGGATTAAGGTCAATTTTGAAGCACTGGCCTGTGCTGGTGGTCAGGAATTAGGCAGTGGTGGGCCTTCCCTCTTTATGCAGAGTGATTTGATTGCTGCGTCAGCGAAATGGCAGCCTTTTGGGGTGGCTGACTATCACTGAGAGGGAAGGACTTCAGATGCGGCAATTTATTAAATCACTTTCAGCGGCCCTGATCATCGGCGGAACCATCGCCGGGACGGCCCAGGCCGAAGGCGAGTTTTCGGGCAATGTCACGCTGACATCGGACTACGTGTTTCGGGGGATCACGCAGGCCGACGGCGCACCGATGATCCAAGGCGGCTTCGACTATGCTGACGATGCCGGCTTCTATATCGGGACCTGGGCTTCCGGCGTCGATTTCGGCGACGGCACGAGCACCGAGATTGACATCTATGCCGGCTGGACCCCGTCCGTTGGCGTGTTCGATCTCGACCTCGGTGCGATCTACTACATGTATCCGGATGCTCCCGACGATCCCGAGCAGAACTTCCTTGAACTGTATGCCGGCGCCGGCACGACAGTTGCCGACACCGTCGATCTGGGCTTCTCTGTCGCCTATTCGCCCGACTTCTACTACGAGGCCGGCAGCGCCGTTTACTACTCAGCCTCTGTGGGAACGGCTCTGGGTGACATGTTCGGGATTGACGCCTCGCTGGGCTACTCCACGTTCCTGGACGACGATGACTGTGCCGATTGCGACTATGGCGACTATTCGGTCGGCCTGACGACGGCGTTCGAGGGCTTCGACCTCGACTTCCGCTACATCGATACGTTCGACCTGGACGACAATGACGAGAAGTTCGTCGTGTCGGTCTCGCGCTCGCTGTAATTCGCGCTGGGGAGGCGCGAGCCTGGTGGGTGTTGCCGGGCACTCCTCCCCTCCTCCCTTCTGTCCGGATGGTGCCCTCCATCTCCGGACAGGCTAACTTTCTGGCCGTTGCGCGCTCCTTGGGCGCAACGGCCTTTTCTCTTTTGAAGAGCGCCCCATCTGAATGACGGCAAGGATTTCAATGAAGGCAGTATAAGCAATGGCCGCAGAGTTTACGCCCATGGACCTGCTGGTCCCGACCGTGGCCATCCTCGGTGTGGGCGCGGCTGCAGCGCTTGCCTCGCGTGCGGTAAAAATCAGCCCGATTGTCGGATACCTTCTGGCCGGTGTGCTGATCGGGCCCCATGCCCTCGACGCGGTGGGCGAAACCGACATGACCCACCTGCTCGCCGAGCTGGGAGTCGTCTTCCTCCTCTTCGATATCGGCATGCACATCTCCATGCGCGAGCTGAAGGAAAGCCGGCAGGACCTGCTCGGACTTGCCCCCTCGCACCTCCTGATCAATGCACTGGCCTTTACCCTCATTCTCGGCGGGCTGGGCATCGCCTGGCCGGTGGCGATTGCGATCGGCCTCTCGCTCGGCCTGTCATCAACCGCCGTGGTCGCACGGCTGCTGGCCGACCGCGGGCTGAATTCCTGCCCGCTGGGGCGGTCTGCCACCAATGTACTGATCTTCCAGGACATCATCGCCATCTTCCTGCTGATCTTCGCCAGCGCGCTCGGCGGTGATCCAGGTTCCATTCCGCTCACCATGGCGATTGCCGCCGGGCAGGCCGTGATCGCCTTTGCCGCCGCAATACTGGCCGGGCGCTACCTGATCGGGCCGGCCTTCCGCCTGCTTGCCGAGGCACGAAACTCCGAAGCCTTCACCGCCGTGACCCTGCTGCTTGTCCTCGGTGCGGGGCTGGCAACCTATGCCATCGGCCTGTCGCTGACCCTGGGCGCCTTCCTCGCCGGCCTGGCGGTGTCCGGCACGGCCTTCCGCCACCAGATCCAGGTCGAGAGCGGACCGTTTCGCGGCCTGCTGCTCTCCTTCTTCTTCATCAATGTCGGCATGATGCTGGATGTCCCGGCCCTCATCGCGAACCTGCCATGGGTACTCGCCACCGCAATCGGCATCATGGTGGCGAAGACCGTGGCCGGCTATATTGCCGCGCGCTTGAATAAATGGACCGTGCCGGGCGGCACCCAACTCGCCTTCCTGCTCGCCCAGGGCTCGGAGTTCACACTTGTCGTGCTCTCCATTCTCGGCATGGCTTCGGCCCAGCTGGCATCTGCCGGCGGTGAGCCGCTCGTCGACCCGCTTGTCGAGACCGTGATCGTCGCCTCCGTCGCCCTGTCGCTGGCCGCTGCGCCTTTCTGGTCGGATGCCGGCATGCGCCTCTCGCGCCGTCTGGCCGTCAAGCTGCGCAACCAGACCGCAACGGCGGCAACGCCGCTGCCATCACCGGCTGGCCGGCCGCCGGTCATCGTGTTCGGCATGACTGCGCCAGGACGCCTCGCCGTGGACGCGCTAAGCGATCATGGCGTGCCCTATATCGCGCTCGACAATGATCCCCAGCGTTTCCTTGAGGCTACGGCCGACGGCTATACTGTCGGCTTCGGGGACGCGGCAAACCTGCGCCTGATCGAGGCCATCGGCGCCAGCCATGCCCGCGCCATCGTGATCGGCGTGCCGCGCTATTCCGTCAGCGAAGCCCTCACGCCCATCATGCGCCAGAAATTTCCCGCCATGCAGCGCTACATCGCCTTGTCGGACGAAGCCGAGATCGACCGCTTCCGTGCACTCGGCATGCGCACCCATCCGATCATGGCTCAGCCGCCGGGGATCGAGATGGTCGTCGACCTCCTGCGCGAGCTTGGCATGGAGGACGAGGCGATCATCGCCTGGATGAAAAGCGAGGCGGAACGCTTCGACATCGAGGACATGTCGGAAACGGTCATGGAATCAGCCGAGGATGCGGTGCAGGCGGCCTGACTTTTAATTCCTTTACAGTTGAGACTTTGACTGGAAATACTCCGGGATGAAACTCGCAGAAGCCCTGATCAATCGCGCCAACTACCAGCGTCGGCTGGAAGAGTTGCGCCAGCGTATCCTCCGAAACGCCAAATACCAGGAGGGGGAACTCCCCGCGGAGGATCCCACAGCCCTGACCAAGGAATACAATTCCCTGTCATCTGTGCTTGAGGATCTGATCGTGAAGATCAACCGGACCAATCACTCCATCGTCTTGCAGGATGGAAGATCCATGATCGCCGCGCTTGCCGAACGCGACATGCTCAAGAAGCGCCATGAGCTTTACAAGTCTCTGGCGGATTCTGCCACACCGCGCCAGGACCGGTACTCCAAGAAGGAAATCAAGTTTCTCAGCTCTGTGAACGTTGCGGAGATTCAGCAGAAATCCGACGATATCGCCAGGAGCTATCGGCTGCTCGACATGGCGATACAGGAAACAAACTGGACCCACGAATTGGAGGAATAGCATCGAGTCGGTAACTGCGAAGCAGTGAGTGCCAACCCCGCAACAGGGTTACGTTGCTCCATGGAGGGACCAAGAGCGGTCCCGAGGGTTCGACCCCCGGTATTCATACATCATGCTCAGTATTGTGACATGAGTATAGCTTATCGATGATTGTCACTACCACGGCACTAGGTTTCAAAGTGAGGGCGGGTTTGGGGAATTCGATGCCTTCCATGTGAGATATGATGGCGTTATATGCCCTGAAAGCTTCATCGGCCTAATGGGCCGTTCTGAAAGGAAAACATATGCGCATCGGTGTCCCAACAGAAATCAAGAAGCAGGAATTTCGTGTCGGGCTAACGCCCGAAAGTGTTGGTGAGCTGCTCGCCGCCGGCCATGAGGTCGCCATCCAGGCCGGCGCGGGCGAGGGCTCCGGTTTCACCGACCCGGAATACACCGATGTGGGCGCGACCATCCTGCCCGATGCCGATGCGGTCTTCGCCGCCAGCGAGCTGATCGTAAAGGTAAAAGAACCCCAGCCGGAAGAATGCGCGCGCCTCACCCCCGCCCACACTCTGTTCACCTATCTCCACCTCGCCGCCGACCCGGTCCAGGCCGACGGCCTGATCAAGTCCGGCGCCACGGCCATCGCCTATGAGACGGTCACCGACCGCGACGGACGCCTGCCGCTGCTCACACCGATGAGCCAGGTCGCCGGCCGGATGAGCATGCAGGTTGCCGCCTGGGCCTTGATGAAGACCCGGCGCGGGCGCGGCCTGCTGCTGGGCGGCGTGCCCGGCGTGGCGCCGGCAAAGGTGCTGATCATCGGCGGCGGCGTCTCAGGCACCAATGCCGCCGAAATCGCGGTCGGCATGCGCGCCGATGTCACCGTCTTCGACCGCAACACCCAGCGTCTGGCCGAGCTCGATGCCCAGTTCAATGGCGCGGTGAAGACCATGTACTCCACGCGCAAGGCGCTGGCCGAAGCCGTCACCGAGGCCGATCTGGTCATCGGCGCCGTGCTGATCCCCGGCGCGGCCGCGCCCAAGCTGATCACCCGCGCCCAGCTCAAGACCATGAAACCTGGCGCGGTTCTGGTCGACATCGCCATCGACCAGGGCGGGTGTTTCGAGACCTCCGAGGCCACAACTCATGCCGACCCGATCTATGAGGTCGACGGTATCCTGCATTATTGCGTGGCCAACATGCCCGGCGCCGTGCCGCGCACCTCCACCTATGCGCTCAACAATGCCACCCTGCCCTTCGTGATGCAGATCGCCGAGAAAGGCGCCCATGGCGCGCTCAATTCCAATCCGCATCTGGCCCGCGGCCTCACCGTGGCCGACGGCATGATCACCCATGCCGCTGTCGCCCGCGATCTGGGCATGGCGTTTTCCACGCCCACCTGGTTCGACCCTGTGGCCTGAGGTTCCATCCATTCCGGTCATTTGTTTGTGAACGGATTCCCCCTCGCCAAGCGCCGCCTCCTTGCCCATGATAGGGCTAACAATCCCGGAAGGAGGTTTCATGGTCCATCACGCAGCGTCCCGCCGCCATTTCCTTCAGCTTGCCGCCGGCGCGTCCGCCCTGCCCTGGGTCGCCTCCTGCGCCAGCGCCGGCCCGGCCGAAACGCTTGAAGGCGAAACGCCCGGCAGCCACGAAGTGCGCGCCATCGGCCAGCCCATGCCGCGCGGCGTGCGCCTGCCCGACACCCCGCCCCAGCCGCGCAGCGCCGACAGTGTCGGCTTCGCTGTTATCGGCCTCGGCGGCTATGCCCTGCACCAGATGATGCCGCGCTTTACCCGCTCGCGCCGGGCCCATATCGCCGCCCTTGTCTCGGGCAATGCGGAGAAGGCCGCCACGATCGGCGCGGCCTATGGCGTGCCGGAAGATGCCCGCTATTCCTATGACAGTTTCGACGAGATCGCTGCCGATGACCGGATCGAGGCAGTTTATATCGTGCTGCCCACAGGCCTGCATGCCGAGTGGGCCGAAAAGGCCTTCGCCGCCGGCAAGCATGTGCTGTGTGAGAAGCCCATGGCCATGGACCCGGCCGAATGCCAGCGCATGATCGACGCTTCAGAGCGCGCCGGTCGCAAGCTGATGATCGCCTATCGCTGCCATTTCGAGCCCTACAATCTGCGCGCCATGGAGCTGATGCGCGAAGACGCTGTCGGCGATATCCGCCTCATCCGCACAGACCAGCACTATAATGCCGGCCCGGCCACGCCGGCAACCAACTGGCGGCTCAGCCGCGCGCTCGGCGGGCGCGGGCCGCTGGAGGATTATGGCATCTATGGCGTCCAGTCTGCGCTCTATCTCTCCGGCGAAATGCCCAAGCTGATCGGCGCGCGCGCCTTCCAGCCCGCCGGCGACCCGCGCTTTACCGAGATCGCCGCCTATGTCGGCACGATGATGCAGTTTCCCTCCGGCGCGGTGGCCCAGCTTTCCACCTCCTATGACGCGGCCGGCTCCAACCGGGCACTGGTGCGCGGGGTGGGCGGCACCCTCACCATGGACCCGGCGACCAATTATGACGGCATCGAGATGTCGCTGAGGACCGGCGGCGCAACCGAGGATTTCCAGCTCGGCGATTCCACCGTGCAGTTTGCCGCCCAGCTCGACCATCTCGCCGATGCCATCCGCGACGGCACGCAGATCAAGACGCCAGGCGAAATGGGCCTGCGTGATATCCGTCTGATGACCGCGATCTACACCGCCGCCGCCGAAAACCGCCTCATCGCGATGAACCCCGACGGCACAATGAAGGCCTGAACCGACAAGCTGATTTCCCTGCCGCGCCAAACGGAGTAAGCCGGCGCGGCGATGTCGACATCCCCTCTCTCCCGCACACGGACGCTGGCGCTTGCCTGGCCGATCGTGCTCGCCCAGATGGCGACGGCCACGACCGGGATCGTCGACACCGCCGTGATGGGCCGGTTCGGCACGGCGACAGACCTCGCCGCCGTGGGCGTGGCGGCGGTGACCTTCAATTTCCTCTACTGGAGCGCTGGCTTCCTGCGCATGGCGACCACCGGCATGACCGCCCAGGCTGAGGGCGCCGATGACACGGCCCAGTCGCGCGCCATCCTGAAGCGCGCCATGGTCCTGGCAGGCGGGCTCGGCCTGATCATCCTGCTGCTCAGCCCGCTGGTGGTGCGCCTCGCGCTCTTCCTGTTCCAGGCCGAAGCCGATGTGGAAGCCGGCGTATCATCCTATTTCTTTGCCCGGATCTGGGGCGCGCCGGCCGCCCTCATTGGCTTCGTCGTCACCGGCTGGCTGATCGGGACCGGGCGGACCCGCGCCCTGCTCGCCTTCCAGGTGGTGATGAACGGCGTGAACGCGGTGCTGGATGCCAGCTTCGTGGCTGTGCTCGACTGGGGGCCGGCGGGCATCGGCGCAGGCACGGCCATTGCCGAATGGACGGCACTCTTGTTCGGGCTCTGGGCCGTGCGCGACGGGCTGGGCACCAGTCACCGCCTCATGGACCGCGCCCAGCTCATTGCCCTCTTCGATGCCAATTCCAATATCCTGATCCGCACGCTGGCGCTGCTCTTCTCCTTTGCCTGGTTCGTGAATTCCGGCGCGCGGCAGGGCACCGCCGTGCTGGCGGGCAATGAAGTGCTCTTGCAGTTCATTGCGGTCTCGGCCTTCGTGCTCGATGCCTTCGCCTTCGCCGCCGAGAAGGAAGCCGGCGCAGCCTATGGCGCGCGCGACCGGGCCGGCCTCATGCGCGCCATCCGCATCACCGGCGAGCTTGCCGTGGTCTCCTCCATCGGTTTCGCGCTGGCTTTCTGGCTCGGCGGAGCTTGGGTGATCGAGACCTTCATTGCCGATCCGGCCGCGCGCGAGGCGGCGATGACCTATCTGCCCTGGTGTGCGGCGGTTCCGCTGGTCGGTGTCATCGCCTGGCAGCTCGACGGGATCTTTCTCGGCACGACGCAGGGCCCGGCGCTGCGCAATGCCGCCGTACTGGCCATGCTCGCCTATCTGGCCACCGACATGATCCTCGCGCCTCGCTTTGGAAATCACGGCGTTTGGGCGGCCTTCCTGTTGCAATATGCCTTCAGGGCAGGCGCGCTGATGCTGTTCTGGCCACAGCTGATGGCGCGGATGCGCTCGCTTACAGCTCCGCCAGGATCCTAGCGATCAACCCGGGCCCCTCGAATACCAGCGCGCTGTAGAGCTGCACGGCCTGCGCGCCAGCCGCCAGTTTTGCCCAGACATCCTCCACGCTCGCGACGCCGCCGGCACCGATCAGGTCGAGACTGTCGCCAATCTCACCCTTGAAGGCCGCGAGCACCCGGGTCGACGGCTCCATCAGCGGCGTGCCGGAAAGCCCGCCCGTCTCGCCCTTGTGCGGGCTGCGCAGGGTGACAGGCCGGGCGAGCGTGGTGTTGGAGATGATCAGCCCGTGGAGGTATGGCGCAGCTTTCGCCGCCGCCGCAATATCGGCGATCTGCACGTCCTTCAGGTCCGGCGCGACTTTCAGGAAGACCGGCAGGAAACCGTGGGCCGAGGCCAGCGCCTTGCCAGCCTCGCCACAGCGCCCGAGCAGGTCTTCCAGCGCGCTCTTGCCCTGCAGGTCGCGCAGGCCTGGCGTGTTCGGCGAGGAGATGTTCAGCGTGATATAGTCGGCATAGCGCCAGACGGCTTTCATGCCGGTGATATAGTCGGCGACGAAATCCTCCGAGGTCTTGTTCGCTCCGACATTCGCGCCGACCTTGCCCTCGCCCTGTTCGCGCGCCGAGAGGCGATCGACAAAGCCCTCAAGGCCCTCATTGTTGAAGCCCATCCGGTTGATGACCGCCCGGTCCTCGTTGAGGCGAAAGAGGCGCGGGGTGGGATTGCCCGGCTGAGGCTGGGGCGTCACCGTCCCGCACTCGACAAATCCGAATCCGAAACCGAGCATGGCCGAGAAGGCCTCGGCATTCTTGTCGAACCCCGCTGCGAGGCCGATTGGATTGGGCAGCTCCAGTCCCGAAACGGGGAGTTTGACCTTGTGCGTATCGGCCCCAGGCGGGCGTTGAGCAGGCACGCCAAGGCCTCTTTTCATCGCCTGAATCGTAGCCCGGTGAGCCGTTTCAGGCTCAAGGTTGCGCACCAGCGATGTGGCAAGATCAACAAGCTGCATGAGGGAAACCTGACAGGAAATTTATGGCGCGTCCTGCACCAAATCACAGAAATGTACCAGAATATCTTGAAGATTTTCCCGCCAAGAGCGAAACTGTAGGTATTACATCCTAAGATGCGTTGATATTCCTATACTCCGAGAATATGGCCATGGAAAACGATGTCGGAAGTGACCTGGCCATGCGTCATCAGGATATCTGGCGTGGAATCGACGGTCTGGCGGAGCAAAACGCCCTGACCCCATCAGGCCTTGCGCGCCTCGCTGGCCTGGACCCCACAGCTTTCAATCCTTCCAAGCGATTCAACAAGGATGGCCGCCCGCGCTGGCCGTCGACCGAAAGCGTTGCCGCCGTCCTCGATGCGGTGCAGGCCAGTTTCGGGGATTTTGCCAGTCTTGTCGAAGGCCATCGCGGGCCGGCTGCCCCCCTGCTCGGCTTTGCCGAGGCCGGGCGTGAGGGCTATTTCGACGATGCCGGTTTCCCGGTCGGCGAGGGCTGGGACCAGGTGCGTTTTCCCGGTCTTGGCGATGAGCCGGTCTATGCGCTGGAAGTGTCCGGCAACAGCATGCAGCCGACCTACCGCCCCGGCGACCGGCTCGTGGTCGCGCCCGGCGGCCCGGTGCGGCGCGGCGACCGGGTTGTGGTGAAGACCGCTGGCGGCGAGGTCATGGCCAAGGAGCTGGGCCGGCGCACCGAGCGGCGCGTGGAACTGCTCTCGCTGAACCCGGAATTCCCGCCCCTGTCGCTGGAGCCGGGCGAGATCCTGTGGATCGCGCGGATCATCTGGGTCAGCCAGTAGGCTTTTCGCCCGCCCTCAGAACCCGACCGTCTTGGCGCCGTCCCGGCCCCGGAAGAGCAGCGATTTTCGCGCCGAGCCCTGATAGATCGAGACCAGCGTCTGCTGGTCCGGCCAGATCTCGCGCAGGGCATCATGGCTGACGGTCAGACGCTCCATCGGGCCTTCCAGCGGTGCCTGCTCATAGACCCAGATGGCGCCGTCATCGATTTCCCAGCCAAGCAGGGAAAGCTCGATCATCTCCCCATCCCCGCCCGCCAGCGCGAAATGGCGGGCGACATAATTGGCGAAGGCTTCCTGGGTCGCTGGATCGCCGAGCAGGTCGGCATTGGCATTACCGGTCTCGATCAGGGCATGCTCGGCATCGTGCAGGGAAAAGCGGTGGGCGACCTCGATATAGCCGGTCCGCTCATTCAGGATGATGTCGGCCACGGCCACGCGCTGTGGATGCGCGGCCGCACCGAATGCCATCATCAGGGCCAGACCGGCCAGGAAGATGGCGCGGAACATCATTCGCTGTCGCCAGACGCCTCGGTTTCCCCAGCCTCGCCGGGATCTTCCTCATCGCCGGTGTCCAGCTCGGTCGTGCTGTCGTGCATGATGTCACGACGCGTATAGGAGCTGCCACGCTGGCTGCGATAGGCCTCAACGCGGGTCGGGATGATCTGGCGCGGGAAGGAATTGTTCGTCACATCCGTATCGGCGGTCTCCCAATCAGGATCGACCACCACCTGCACCAACTCCTTGCCATGGTCGAAGACCAGGAGCTTGCGGACGCTGCGCGGATTGCGGCGCCAGATCTCAGCCGGGATGTAGACCTTTTCGCTGGTGCCGTCGGAGAACTCCAGGCCCAGGATGATCGGCATCACCAGCCCACCATGGTTGGAGAACTCGAAGACATAATAGGCCTTGTCTTCTTCCACCGCGCGCTCGAAGGTCTCGCGCTCCCACGGGTCCAGGCCTTCCAGGAAGGACTGGTAGGCATTGCGCTCCTTGTTGGTCACCGTGAAGATGTCGTTCTCGTCGTAAAAGTCGGTGACGTCCGGGTGGCGATCGACCCAGGGCTGGATGCCCTCTTCCTCATTCAGGCGCACGCCGACCGGGGCGGGCTTCTCCGCTTCCTGCTGGCGGGCCCGTTCGAAGTCGATATCCGGGTCCTCGGTATCCATGCTCATGCGGTAGACCTTGTCGAGCGAGATATCCACATGGTCGGTGGTGTAGAACCAGCCGCGCCAGAACCAGTCGAGATCCGTGCCGGACGCCTCTTCCATGGTGCGGAAGAAATCGGCCGGCGTCGGGCGCTTGAACTGCCAGCGGCGGGCATATTCGCGGAAGGCGAAGTCGAACCGCTCGCGCCCGATAATCGTATCACGCAGGATATGCAGCGCGGCGGTGGGCTTGGAATAGGCGTTGGGGCCGAGATGCAGGACCGATTCGGAATTGGTCATGATCGGCACCTGGCTGGAGCTCGACATATAGGCCGTGACATCGCGCGGGATGCCGCCGGTCCAGGGCATGTCCGGATCCCATTCATAGCCTGCGATGGAGTCGAGGAAGGAGTTCAGCCCTTCATCCATCCAAGTCCACTGGCGCTCATCGGAGTTCACCGTCATCGGGAAATAGATGTGGCCGACCTCGTGGATCACCACGCCGACAAGGAACACCTTTTCCGACATGGTGTAGGTGCGCGTGCCGTCATCCTGCAGCGTCGTGCGCGGGCCGTTGAAGGTGATCATCGGATATTCCATCCCACCAACCGGGCCGTTCACCGACTGGGCCGTGGGATAGGGATAATCGAAGGAAAAGCGCGAATAGACATCCATGGTGTGGGCGACCACGGCAGTGGAGTACTTCTCCCACAGCTCGCCGCCCTCCTTCGGCCAGAAGGACATGGCCATCACGGTCTCATGCTCGGCGCCGGGCTGGTGGTGGCCCATGGCATCCCAGATGAATTTCCGCGAGCTGGCCCAGGCGAAATCGCGGACATTCTCGGCCTCGAACACCCAGGTCTTGGTGCCTGTCGGGTTGGAGCTTTCATTTGCCAGCGCCTCTTCCGGTGTGACGATAAAGACCGGCGCGTCGGCGTCTGCCGCTTCGCTCATGCGGTTGATCTGCGCGCTGCTGAGCACATTGCGCTGGTTCACCAGCTCGCCGGTCGCCGCCACGATATGATCGTTGGGCACGGTGATCTCGACATGGAAGTCGCCGAATTCCAGGGTGAATTCGCCGGTGCCGACGAACTCCTTGTTGTGCCAGCCTTCATAGTCGGAATAGACCGCCAGGCGTGGATACCACTGGGCGACCTCGAAGATCTCGTTGCCACCTTCGCGTTCATCATCGGGGAAGTGCTCATAGCCGGCGCGCCCGCCGACGGCCTGCTGCTCGATCATGGTATAGGACCAGTCGATCGAGAAGCCGAAGCTCGCGCCCGGGCGCAGGGGCTGTTCGAGATCGATGCGCATCAGTGTGCCGACAATGGTGGTGTCGAGCGTGCGCCCGCGCGAATCGGTCACCGAGGTGATGTCATAGCCGAACGCGTTGTCGTCCATCGCATGCATGCGGCGCAGCTGATTCAGGCTGATGCGCGGGCCACCGGCACTGCCGGGTGTGCTTGTGGTCTGCCCGGCGCCGGACATGTCACCGAATGTGGAGGTCGTGTTGCCGATCGAATCAGCGCGGAAACGGTTCTGGTCGAGCTGCAGCCAGATATAGCGCAGTGTTTCGGGCGAATTGTTGCGATAGGTGATGTCGGCCGAGCCGGTAACGCGCTTGTTTTCCTCGTCGAGGGAGACCTCGATGTCATAGTCCGCGCGCTGCTGCCAATAGGCCGAGCCGGGCTCGCCAGAGGCGGTACGGTATGTGTTCGGCGTTGGCAGGACCTCGTCAAGCTGACGGAACTTGTCCTGAAAATCACCCACTGTCTGTTCGATGCCCTGTCCCTGGGCAGTCAAGGCAATTGTGAATGCCGCTGCGAATAAAACCCCCCAGCGTCCCGTTTGACCCATTCTAAGCACCTTCCATGCGAATTCTCTCACCGGCCTGTAATGGATAGAGGCAAACTCTGTGCGTCAAGGTGCACAACAGCGCATTCTGCTTGCTCTCCGGCAGCCCACGCGGCAAACACACGACCATTATGGACTGGGACAAACTCAAATCCTTTCATGCTGCTGCCGAAGCAGGCAGCCTGACCGCCGCCGGCGAACGCCTGGGAATCTCCCAATCTGCGGTGTCGCGCCAGATTGCCGCGCTGGAGGAACATCTCGGCGTGTCGCTGTTCCAGCGGCATGCGCGCGGCCTTGTGCTGACCGATGCCGGCCATACCCTGCACCGCTCCACCGCGCACATGGCGGCGGCCGCGGCGGCGGCGAACTCGGCGCTGAAGGACCAGCAGGACACCCCCCAGGGCGAGCTTGTCGTGACCGCGCCGGTCGCCTTCGGCTCGACCTGGCTGGTGCCGCGCCTGCGCGCCTTCACCGAGGCCTATCCCGAGCTGGTCCTCGACCTGCGCCTGGACGACCGCGAATACGATCTGCTCAAACTTGAGGCAGAATGCGCGATCCGTCTGTGGGCGGCCGACAAGGCCGACCTGATCCAGCGCAAGCTGGCATCGGTGGAAACCTCGCTCTATGCCGCGCCGGGCTATCTGGAAAAACACGGTGTGCCCCAGACGCCGGACGATCTCGACAATCACCGCATCATCGGCTTCCGCCAGGATGGCGCACCCTCACAGATGCGGATCATGAATTTCGCCCGCCAGGTCGGCCGCGACGACCTGCCCCCGCGCGATGTCTCGATCCAGGTGAACAATGTGTTCGCCATGCTGCGCGCCGTTCAGGCCGGGCTCGGCGTCGCGGACGTGCCGGACTATATGGCCGCCACCGTGCCGGAACTGGTGAAGATCCTGCCGGAATATACCGGGCCGGGCTTTGACCTCTATTTCATCTATCCCAGCGACCTGCGCCGGTCGAAACGGATCGCCTCGTTCCGCGATTTCCTGACGACCGAGATCGAAGCCCTGCGCAAGACTGAACGCGCCGACACCCGGTGAGGCAAGCCAGCCATGCGTTTGCGCATGCAGTTTTCAGCCGATACCTCTTGAGTCGCAGGGCTGATACTATATCTTGTTCACCAAGAGCCGTGGTCCCCGGCCTTACCCGATCCTCCGATTGGGCGTTTCCTCCCCCAGAGGGACCCACTTTCGAAGCCCGGCGCCTCTCATGGCTGCCGGGCTTATTTTTGTTTCCGGATCAGGCGGGGGCGTTCCCAATGAAAACGCCCGGAAACCATGACGGCTCCCGGGCGGCTTTTCTCATCAGTCTTGCGGGCAGGATGGGCTAGAGGCTGGAGCGCAGCATCCAGGCGGTCTTTTCGGCCGCGGCGGCCCGCTGGACGAACAGGTCCGCTGTCACCTCATCATTGGCTTCACCGGCCACTTCCATCCCGATCTTGGCCGCCTTGGCGATCACCTCGTGGCCGCGCGCCAGGTTTTCGACCATTGAGTCGGCATCGGGCACGCCATTGTCCGGCTTGATGGTGGCTTCGGCCAGCATCTCATCAGTGGACCCCGGCGCATAGGCGCCCAGCTGGCGGATGCGCTCGGCGATCTCGTCGAGCGATTCCCACAGCTCGCGATACTGGCCTTCGAACATGTTGTGCAGCTGGTTGAAGCGCGGGCCGGTCACGTTCCAGTGGTATCCGTGCGTCTTCACATACAGCGCATAGGTTTCGCCGAGCAGAACCTTCAGCGTTTTGACGGCGTCTTCGCGTTGTTGATCTGTCAGTCCGAGATCGGGGGTCATGGGATTGGTCTCCATCCAGAATTCGTTCACCTCCGACAGGTGGGGTGCTGTCGGGCGAGTTCAAATTGAAACGCATATGGCGAGCTATAGTTTCTGCCTATAAGAATACGGGCCTGGTCTCGCCGTGACACAACAGCGCCGGAGCGTCCTGGCTGCGCCGGCCCAGGCCTCAGCGCAGCAGAAAAACTTCAATCACGTCATCACAAAAGCCCCAAATTTCGCCCGCCGCCGCGTTCCACGCCCAAGCCAGCGGTCATCGCCGGGCACTGAGCATTGCCGGCATTGACCACCTCAATGGCACCGCCAACACCTGGTCTGCGGCGACGAACCGTGCCGTAGCGTGCACATGGAGCCCATCATTTCCGTCTGTCCGGTCACCTTTCGGAAAGACAGATCTGCTAGAAGTCTGCGATTATCATGTGCTGCTGGGACGGGCACCTGGATCTTGAAACATGGCCGACTTGAACGCCACTCTTCGCGCTGCAAAACGGGAATTCTCCGAGTTCCTTGAATATGTTTGGGAATTCATCGTCGGCATGTCGATGGCCGAGCAGCTGCTGGCCGGCTGCATGTTCTGTCTTATCGCCATGTGGATGTTCGTGCGCCGCTCTGACGATGGCGACGATACGCCCGGCATGGCCCGACAGTTCGGATTTGCCGTCGTCACCGTGATGATTTTCGGTGTCGCCTTCGGCTTCACCCTTGGCCCAAGCGTCCTGTCACTGACAGAAACGCTCCTATAAGCCCTCGCGCGGCCCGATGTGGCGCCCTAGATTGCCCTGATGAGCGATTCAACCGATCGGCCGACCGCCCGGCGCGGGGTCGATATCATTGCCGACAATCTCTCCCGCCTGCCGCCCCGGCCGGGCGTCTACCGCATGTATGGCGCAGGCGAGGAGGTGCTCTATGTCGGCAAGGCGCGGAACCTGAAGAACCGGGTGAGTTCCTATACCCGCATGGGCGGGCACACCCAGCGCATCGCGCGGATGATCTCGTTGACCACCGCGATGGAATTCGTCGTCACCGAGACCGAGACCGAAGCGCTTCTCCTCGAAGCCAATCTCATCAAGCGCTTCAAACCGCGCTTCAACATCCTGCTGCGCGATGACAAGTCGTTTCCCTATATCCTCATCCGGCGCGACCATGAGGCTCCGCAGATCCTGAAGTATCGCGGCGAAAAACGCGACCGGGGCGACTATTTCGGCCCCTTCGCCAGCGCCGGTGCAGTGATGCGCACGCTCGACACGCTGCAAAAGGCCTTTCTCCTGCGCACCTGCGAAGACAGTGTGTATTCGATCCGCTCGCGCCCCTGCATGCTGCACCAGATCAAGCGCTGCTCGGCGCCGTGCACTGGCGAGATCTCGATTGAGGACTATCAGGCGCTCGCCGACCAGGCGGCCGATTTCCTGCGCGGGAAATCCCTCGACCTGCAAAAACAGCTCGCCAGGGAGATGGATGCGGCCTCCGAAGCGATGGAGTTCGAGCGCGCCGCCCGCCTGCGCGACCGGATCCGCGCGATCAGCGTCGTGCGCGCCAGCCAGGACATCAATCCCGAGGGCGTGGAGGAAGCCGACGTTTTCGCGCTCGCCCGCGATGGCGGGGTCTCCTGCGTGCAGGTCTTCTTCATCCGCGCGGGGCAGAACTGGGGCACATCGGTTCACTTCCCGCGCCACGAGACCGATGAGGGCGACGCGGAAATCCTCTCCGCCTTCCTCGTCCAGTTCTATGACAGCCGCCCACCACCGCGCCTGATCCTGGTCAACGAGACGCCCGACCAGATCGAGCTGATCCAGGACGCGCTGGAGCTGACCGCCAGCCACAAGGTGGAAATCCGCACGCCCCAGCGCGGCGGCAAGAAGGACCTGCTCGCCCAGGCCGAGCGCAATGCCCGCGAAGCGCTGGCGCGTAAGCTCGCCGAGGCCGCCAGCCAGCAGCGCCTGCTCAGCGAAGTGGAAACCGCCTTCGACCTGCCGGCCCAGCCGCGCCGGATCGAGGTCTATGACAACTCTCATATCCAGGGCTCGAATGCGGTGGGCGGCATGGTGGTGGCCGGGCCGGAGGGCTTCGACAAGAGCCAGTACCGCAAGTTCAACATCAAGGATGAAGAGCTGGAGCCGGGCGACGATTACGGCATGATGCGCGAGGTGATGCGCCGCCGCTTCACACGCCTCATCAAGGAGGGCGAGGAGGCCGGCAAGCCGATTTCGGAACTCGACACATATCCCGATCTCGTCCTGATCGATGGCGGACAGGGCCAGCTCTCGGCTGTGCTGGAGACGCTTGCCGAACTCGGGCTGGGTCCAGATGACCTCAATCTCGTCGCCATCGCCAAGGGGCCGGACCGCAATGCCGGGCGCGAGACCTTCTTCCGGCCGGCCCGCGCCTCGTTCCAGATGCCGCCCAACTCGCCGGTGCTCTACTATCTCCAGCGCCTGCGCGACGAGGCCCACCGCTGGGCCATCGGCGCCCACCGGGCGAAACGCTCAGCCGATATCAAGAAGAGCCCGTTGGACGAGATCGAAGGCATCGGCCCGTCACGCAAGAAGGCCCTGCTCCATCGCTTCGGGTCCGCGCGCGGTGTCGCCAGGGCCAAATTGTCCGATATCGCCGAAGTCGAAGGAATCAGCGCGGCACTTGCCGAACGGATCTACGGGCACTTCCATTCAGGATGACGGCCAGGCAGGCTGTTAGCCGCGGTTTTTCCCGAAGCCCTCGCCCTCATCCAGGCTGGCGATCACATCGTCGATGCTGCCGCCATTCTGGTCAAGGATCGCGGCGATCTGGGCGCGCTGTTCGATGGCAAGCCACAGGCCGAAGGCCTGTACGTCCACCACACGCCAGGAGCCGTTGCGGTTGATCACGCGCCAGCGCACCGTCTCGGGCGCCTCACCCGGCAGGGTCACGCGGGTGGTGACGATAGAGTCGTTCGGCGTGCGGTCGACCGAGCCGACGACATCGATACGCGCGCCGGAAAAGCGCTGGGCCTGGTCGTCGAACGTGGTGTCGAGAAACCGGTCAAAGGCAGCTGAAAAACGCTCCACATCGGCTTCCGGCAGGTCGCGGGCATGCCGGCCGAGGGTGAAGCGGGCAATCGCCGTGGTGTCGACCACATCGTCGAGAACGCGGGAATCGACCTGTCCGGTGGTCAGCTCGGTTGCGGTTTCCGCGATCAGGGTCTCGGCTTCAACACCTGCATGTGCAGCACCGGCCATCATCATCGCGGCGAAAGAAATCAAGGCAGTCCGCACCATCTTTCAAACTCCATCACTTACTTCTTGCGTCACTAGCTCTACGAAATCGGGCGCCCGGTGGTTCAGGAAAAGCCTGATCTGCGCATAAGTTCCGTTCCAAAAAAGCATGGGTCGGCTGCGTGACCGCTTTTCGATTGAAATGTGCTCAGGAAAAGGCATCAAGTTACTTCCTTGAAAAGGCTCCATAAAAAATTACGACCTCGTAAGGCTCGTCTCGCATATCGCAAGAACTGGGCCAGCGCGGGTCTCGCAGCTGGGGAATATTAAGACTTGGAAAAACAACCCTATGCGAGGCCGAAGACCTGCATGATCCGGCTCCATAGCCGGAACAGGACGTAGATCGAGGCAGCGAGGCTCAGCCCGGCGCCGAGGATCACCAGGCCGTCACGCGAGGTCAGGCCGAGGCCGAAAAGCATCACCGCAATGCCCGGCAGCACTGGCCCAAAGGGCACAAAACTCAGCGGGAAGCAGACAATTGCCGCCGCCACGCAGATCAGCGCCACAAGCTGGGCGAAGGGTGGCTCGGTCAGGAAGGTCAGGCGCGGGCGCAATAGCGCATCGATCCTCGCGACATATTTCTGCGAGCTTTCCACACCGCTGAGCAGGTGCTTGCGCTCGAAGGTGAAATCGAGCGCACGCTTGGGCACCCAGGGATATTTCCGCCCGAACGGGATCTGCACCGAGATGAGCAGGATGAGCAGCGATGTCAGCGTATTGGCGCCCGGCACGATGGTCAGCGGGCTGATCGAGACAAAGCCCAGAAGCAGCAGAACCGGTCCATAGGAGCGCCGGCCCACCGCATCGAGCAGGTCGCGCACGGTAATCTTGTCGCCCTGAGTGTTCTCAACCAGCGAGTTCATCAGGGAGCAAAGATTGTGGACCTGTGTCATCTCCCGAGTATCGGAGCTTGCTGTGTAAACCACCAGACTTTTCCCAATCGCCATCCGCTGGGCGATTTACGCGGGAGCCGGTACTGGAGTTCCCTCAAACCCGCCGCCAGGTTGAGCCTCCAGCCCCGTCCATGACCTCGATGCCTTCGGCGGCCAGCTCCTTGCGGATGCGGTCTGCCTCGGCCCAGTCCCTGGCCACGCGGGCAGCGACACGCGCCTCGACCAGCGCGTCGATCCGGGCTTTCTCTCCGGCATCCCCGCGCTGTTCCCAGGCTGCGGGCTCCTGGCCGAGCAGGCCGAGCAGCTCGCCGGCATCGAGCAGGTTGGCGCGGGCGCGGGCCATGGCGGGTGCGTCCTTCTGGTCGGCGGCGGTATTGGCCTCGGTGGCAAGGCGCGCCAGTTCGGCCAGCGCATTGGGCGTGTTCAAATCATCGCACAGCGCCCTGTAGACGCCATCGTCGGTCGGTTCCTCGCCCGTCTCGGCCCAGACCCGGCGCAGGGCGCCATAAAGCCGGTCGAGCGTCACCTTGGCCTGGTCGAGCAGGTCTTCGGTCCACTCCAGCGGCGCGCGATAATGGCCCGAAAGCAGCGCAAACCGGATCACCTCGCCCGGCCAGGCTTCGCGCAGCTCTTTCAGCAGCACGACATTGCCGAGCGATTTCGACATCTTCTCGCCGGCCATGTCGAGGAAGCCATTATGCATCCAGTAATTGGCGAAGGGCACGCCATGGACGCATTCCGATTGCGCGATTTCGTTCTCATGGTGAGGAAACTGGAGGTCGATCCCGCCGCCATGAATATCGATGGTCTCTCCCAGGTGCGCCGCCGCCATGGCCGAGCACTCGATGTGCCAGCCCGGGCGGCCGCGGCCCCAGGGACTGTCCCAGATCGCATCATCAGGCTCGCCGGGCTTGGCGAACTTCCAGAGCGCGAAATCGGCCGGGTCCTTCTTGCCCGCATCGACCTCGACGCGCGCGCCGGCCTCGTTATCATCCAGGTTGCGGCGCGACAGGCGGCCATAATTCGCCATGCTGGGGACATGGAAATAGACCCCGTCGGCGGCGACATAGGCGTGGTCCTTGTCGACCAGCGCGCCGATCATCGCGATCATGTCGCCGACATGGGCGGTCGCCCAGGGCGTCAGCGTGGTCTCAAGGATGCCGAGCGCGGCGAGATCCTCGAAATAGGCTGCGGCATAACGCTGCGTGATGGCCTCGATGGCCGCGCCCTCCTCACCGGCACGCGCAATGATCTTGTCCTCGATATCGGTGATGTTGCGGGCATAGATCACCGCTTCAGCGCCATAGGTCCGGCGCAGAAGGCGAAACAGCGTGTCGAACACCACCGGCGGGCGGAAATTGCCGATATGGGCGTAGTTATACACCGTCGGCCCGCAGACATAGAGCGTCACCCGGCTCGGATCGATCGGGACAAAGGCCTGCTTGGCGCGCGCCAGCGTGTTATAAAGCTGTATCGTCATCGCGCCGCTTTACGCAGAAAGCGGGCATTCGAACAAGAGCCCAACCGACTTCGGCGCGGCCAATCTCATCAAATCGGCACATATAATCGTAAACTGTCTGCACGTATGTTTGCTGCAGTGCGCATGGCGTTTTCGGCAAATTGCGCGTAGGGAATCGCGGCTGGTTCCCCGGCGACATGCTGGAAACCGGCACTTCTCCTGCTTAAGTTGGGAGATATCGCCCTGAGGGTAGCAACTCGGGCGGGCGTTAAGTCCGGGCTTCGGGAGGGCGTATTGCCCCGATTAAGCCCCGGCTCGACCCTCGTCCCTCAGTGAAGGAAGTACACATTGGCCATGGACGCCATCACACCGAAGAACACGTTCGAGCGCGCAGAAGAACTTCGCCGCCCGACCCAGGAGGAAGCCGAAGAAGCGGTTCGCACCCTGATCGCATGGGCCGGAGACGACCCTCAGCGCGAAGGCCTGATCGACACGCCCAAGCGCGTCGTGAATGCCTACAAGGAGTGGTTTTCCGGCTATGCCGAAGACCCGGTGAAATATCTCTCGCGCACCTTCGAGGACGTGCAGGGCTATGACGACATCGTCATGCTGCGCGACATCGAGGTCGAGAGCCATTGCGAGCACCATATGGCGCCCTTCCTGGGCAAGGCCTATGTCGCCTATATGCCGACCCAGTCAGTGGTCGGCATCTCCAAGCTCGCGCGCGTGGTCGAGATCTTCTCCAAGCGCCTGCAGACGCAGGAGACCATGACCCAGCAGATCTGCGATGCAATCACCGAAAGCCTCGCGCCCATGGGCGTGGCCGTGCTGATCGATGCGGTGCACGAATGCATGACGACGCGCGGCGTCCATCACCGCCATGTCTCCACCGTGACCACCCAGTTCACCGGCGTCTTCAAGACCGACAAGGATCTGCGCAACCGCTTCCTGCGCCTCGCCGGGAAGTAAGGCGCGTACTCAATTGAGATTTGGAAAGGCCCGCAGCCATTGCGGGCCTTTTTGCTTGGCGGAGGTGCCACGCCCTCGGCTTAGCCCGGCAGTGCAAAACCATATTGCCGGCCGATGAAGATGATGCCTGCGATCTGTGCGGCGATCGTCGTTCCGGCATTGATGGTGACCAGGATCAAAGCGAGCAAGGCTGCACGCCAGGCACGTCCGATCCTGGACACACTCGAAAAGCCGCCCCGATACCCGGCCTGGAAATCAACCAGCAGGGTCGCGACGGCCAGGACCATCCCGTAGGTCGATATCATGGTCTGAGGGATAAACAGCATGATGGTCAGGAAGACCGGCATCAGGCTCGCATTCGGAACCATCACGGCAAACAGATAGCGTTGCCTGAGCGCAAGCGTCGTGCGCCTTCCCCAGACATTGTAGACGGTCGAAAGCAGGAACATGCAGATGATCTGAAGGATCGGCACCAGGCCAAAGACCCACAGCACCGCCTCGGCCCCGACATCTTCGTAGGTCACGCCCTCGGGCAGCTGAATGCCCGCATTCGCGAACCCGGAGGCAAATGCCCCGATCATTCCCTCATTGGTTCCGAACCACCAGAATTTGAGGGCGGACAACAGCGCAAAGAAGGACAGCCAGAGCCTGATCGACGGTGTGTATTCGTCCTGCCAGTCCGGTGTTTCCGCCGCACGAAAATACCGCTGCGGGTCACGCCACAGCGTCAGGATGGATTTCATCCCACGAATATTGAGACCGAACAGATCCTCGGCGACGGCATCCAATGCCAGGCCCGATGACTGTTTTCTGGAATCTTTCGTGGTCACGCGAACCCCCACAATGATTTCAATTGCTTATGAGCGCTCTGACGCGTGCGAGCAATCTCCGGGACGGATGTATTGAAAAGAGTGGGTATCTGTTTGGCAGCCCGAACATGTCTTCGGAGTGGGTATTTCTTCCGTAATTTTGATCCCCCAACCAGTACCAGTGAGTTGCGTGCACCACCACCACGTCTCCACCGTGACCACCAAGTTCACCGGCGTCTTCAAGACCGACAAGGATCTGCGCAACCGCTTCCTGCGCCTTGCGGGAAAATAGGTTTGGCACTGAGCTAAGATTGAGAGAGGCCCGCAGCAATCCGGGCCTTTTTTGGTTAGCTTGAGCTTCGCGCTGCGGCTAAGATGGGAACTGGCGGCGATTGGCCCTTAATGGCCGCTCAGCACGGGCGCCTAGTGTAATGAGTATCCCGACATCGATCATCAGAAATCGCACAATCCGGCCCGTGCATTCTCGCCGGTCTGCCTGATCGCATCGCCGATTTTCTGCATCGTCTCCGGCGGCACTTGAGAACCAAACCGCCCGCGATACGCCGGCTCGCCTGTATCCTTGTCAATGATCCCAATATCCACCAGCCCGAGCTTGGCATCGGGATCATCGACGCGGCAACGAGCAGACCAGCTGCCGTCCACAGTGTCCTGCTCTACGTCCAGTTCCGGAAAGTCCGGTGAAATGACGCCATCCAATGCGAAGCGGCATTCGAGATTGCGCGATTGAAGCGCCTCGCCGGTCGCCGCCCCGATATTGCGGAAAAACACATTTACTGCCAGCGGCCCTGCAAAAAAGCCATTGGCTGCGAACAGAACAAGTTCCCGCCTCTCACTGTTCTCAAGCCCGACCGTCCCAAACCGTTCATCGACCACCGGGAAGGTGAGCGAAGTGCTGACTGCGACACTTCTTGGCGCGAGCGGGTCGCTCAGAAGCGTACCGGAATTGAGCTGGTCCATGGGATTGTAACTATAGGCAGAGACGAATACCTGGACGCCATTCTCCTCGAAACTCTCGGTGCAAAGGAAAGTTGAACTGGCGGCAGACTGCCCGATGGCCGGCACAGCCAAACTGCCTGCCCAAATGACAATCGTCACCGGGCGCAGCAGGTTTTTGTAAAGAAGCCACCAGAATAGCATCCTGAGTCAAACCTGACGGCGGATTGTCGCAGCGTCAAGCTGAGAAACCTGGCGACCCAACTACGCCTCATCCTCTGCCTAAAATCGATCCCCCAGATCGATTTTCCCACAGTAAGCTGCGCACTCACTGGGGGCAGCCCTGAGCGCGATCCATGTGAGGCGCGTAGCGCCGATACGGGATCAAACAAAGACTCCAGTCAAAACCGCAGTCGCCCAAAGAGTCTTTCCTAGCCCCTGCCGGGACATTTCTTCCGTAAATCTGATCCCCCGGATCAGATTTACGGAAGAAATGGTGCGGACGGCCGGGCTTGAACCGGCAAGACCATACGGTCGGCAGATTTTAAGTCTGCTGCGTTTACCAATTTCGCCACGCCCGCACTTCGGCATCGGGATAACCGGTTTTGCCGGGCGATGCTATGCTTGTCTCCCTCACGCGCTGCGCGGGGATTCGGGAGGAGAGACATGAAACAGATTGCCATCATCGCCGCGTTCGCGGCGCTTGCCGCCTGCGGGCCATCGGGCGGGGAGCACTATGCCGCCGCGCCTCAGGATATTTCCCGCCCGCCGCCGGGCTCGAACGAGATGCTGCGTGCGCCGGTTTCCAGCGTCGAGGGGCTGGAGGTGATCATCTCCGATGTGGTCATCCCGCCGGGCGCCCAGGTGCCGCGCCATTTCCATCCCGGCGAAGAGTTCCTCTATGTCATCGAAGGCTCGGCGGTGCATGTGCAGGAAGGCCAGGAGGATGTGATCCTCCAGGCCGGCGACAGCTATGTCATCCCGCCGCGCGCCGTGCACAGCCCCTATGCCGGCGAGGAGGGCGCTCGCGCCGTGGTCTTCCGCGTGCACACGGCTGGCGAACCCGAACGCACGCTGGTCGAAGCGCCAGAAGAGACCGAGACGCCCTAGCTGACCCGCTCGAATACCGCCGCAAGGCCCTGACCGCCGCCGATGCACATGGTCTCCAAGCCGTAGCGCGCCTCACGGCGGGCCATCTCATTCAGCAGAGTGGCGAGAATCCGCGCGCCGGTTGCACCCACCGGATGGCCGAGCGAGATGCCGGAGCCGTTCACATTGGTGCGGAGGAAATCCCCCGCGCCGAAACCCCACACCTTGGTGCAGGCCAGAACCTGGCTGGCAAAGGCCTCGTTGAGTTCGATGAGGTCGATATCCTGCAGGGTTAGACCGGCGCGCGCCAGCGCCTTTTCCGTCGAGGGCACCGGACCGATGCCCATGGTCGCCGGCGGCACGCCTGCCACGGCCCAGGACTTCAGCGTCGCGAGCGGGGTGAACCCATGGCGATCCGCCGCTGCGCGCGTCGCCACGATGCAGGCTGCCGCGCCGTCATTCTGGCCAGACGCATTGCCGGCGGTGACGGTGGCGTCCGGGTCCTGTTTCAGGCGGATGGGCTTGAGAGCGGCGAGCTGTTCTGCCGTCGTGCCCGGGCGCATATGCTCGTCGGTGTCGACCACCGTCTCGCCCTTGCGGTGGCGGATCGTGACGGGGACGATCTCATCGGCGAACTTGCCGGCCTCCTGCGCGGCTGCGGCACGTGCCTGGGACCGGGCGGCGTATTCATCCTGCGCCTCGCGGGAAATGTTGTATTCGCGGCGCAGGTTCTCGGCGGTCTCCAGCATGCCGCCGGGCACGGGGAAATTCTTCCCGCCCGCCGTCACGCGGCCCTGGGTGAGGCCATCCTCGAACACCATGGACGGCGCCTTGATGCCCCAACGGTGCTTAGTGGAATAGAAGGGCGCATTGCTCATGCTTTCCGCCCCGCCGGCAAGGATCACCTCCCCTGCCCCGGTCGCGACCTGCATCACCGCATTGATCACCGCCTGCAGGCCCGAGCCGCAGCGCCGGTCGAGCTGGTAGCCCGGCGCCGACACAGGCAGGCCGGCATCGAGACCGATCACACGGCCAGCCGCCGGCGCGTCCATGCTGGGATAGCATTGCGCGAAGATGAGATCGTCGACCGCCTCGCCCGGCAGGCCGGTCCTTTCCAGGATGGCAGAGACCACCACGGATCCAAGTTCATGGGCATGGAGATCCCTGAACGCCCCGCCAAACCGGCCGACCGGCGTGCGCAGGGGCGCGCAGATCACCACATTATCCAATCCACTCATCGATATTCGCCTTCTCTAATTCTGGTCGCGGCCGCGTTCGATCACCGCCTTGCGCGCGGCTTCCACGCCCTCGGCGGTGACGGTCTTCGCGTGCGCCTTGCTGCGCTCGATTTCCATGGCCATAGCATCGGCGAAAGCCATGCCGTAGCCATCATCGATGACCCGCTTATAACTCTGAAGCATCGCAGGATCGCAGCTCGCCATGTCGTGACCGAGCTTGACCGCGTGGGGGACCAGTTCATCGGCCGGATAGACATGGTTGACCAGCCCCCAGCGCTCGGCGGTGTGGGCATCGAGGAAATTACCGGTGAAGGAGAGCTCCTTGGCGCGCGAAATGCCGATGAGGCGCGAGAGCTTCTGGCTGAGGCCCCAGCCCGGCATGATACCGACGCGCGCATGGGTGTCGGCGAACTTGGCATGCTCGCTGGCCAGCAGCACATCGCACATCAGGGCGAGCTCGAACCCGCCGGTGATGGCAAAGCCGTTGATCGCGCCGATGATCGGTTTGGGAAAATCCTGCAGGGCCTTGGCCATGTCGATATCGCTGCCGTCGGCGCCGAGGGCGAAGCCGGTTTCGCCGGCCTCCTTCAGGTCCACTCCGGCGGTAAAGGCCCGGCCTGCGCCAGTCAGCACCACCGCGCGGATGGTGTCATCTTCGGCAAGCGCGGCGAAGACTCGCACAATTTCCGCGCGCAGGTCCCGGCTGAGAGCATTCAGGGCGTCCGGCCGGTTCAGCTTCACGACTGCAACAGGCGCATCGTGGTGTACGATGACTAGGGGTTCCGACATGGTGATCCTCATGAGTAGGGCTTATCTAGCTGACGGACTTTCATGGATGCGCAGACCGATGCCAAGGGGAGACGCCGCGTGACCTTACCGCCTGCCGATGTGAACTATACACTCTCCGAAAGCGAACTGGCGCAACTGATGCCCTATGGCGAGGTGCGCGCGCACGACAAGGGCACGCTTCTGGTTCGCGATGGCGACAGTCAGGTCGACATGCTGGTGACCCTGACGGGCCAGACCGACATCTTCGTCACGCTGCCCGACGGCGACAGGCGGGTCGGTTATATGGAGGCGGGCCAGTTTGCCGGCGATCTCGGCGTGCTGACTGGGCATGCCTCGCTGGTGCGCGTGGAAATGGGCGAGGCCGGCGAGCTCCTGCACATCCCCTATGCCAGCTTCCAGCGCCTGCTGGTGGAGAACTCACACCTGTCGGATGTCTTCGTACGGACGCTGACGGCGCGGCGGGAGTTCGGCCGGGCACGCGGCATCGCCTCGGTGCTGATCATCGGCCTGGCGCAGGACCGCAGCGTGTTTGCCGCCCGCGACCTGCTCACCAAGCACGCCATCCCGCACACCTGGCTGGCGCCTGATGTGGACGAGGTCGCCCAACGCATCATGGCCGCCCGCGGTATCGAGAAATCCGACCTGCCGGTCTGTATCCGCGGCGCGGCGGGTATGCTCATAAAGCCAACCCTCTCAGATCTTTCAGATGCCTTCGGCCTCGACCTGCTGCCGGATGGGTCGCATGCCGATGTGATCGTGGTGGGCGCAGGCCCGGCGGGCCTTGCCGCCTCGGTCTATGCCGCGAGCGAAGGGCTCTCCGTCCTCACGCTCGACACCGATGGCCCGGGCGGACAGGCCGGCACTTCGTCCAAGATCGAGAATTATCTCGGCTTTCCGATGGGCGTGTCCGGCCGGGAACTGGCCGAACGCGCCAGCATCCAGGCGCAGAAATTCGGCGCACGCCTCGCCAGCCCCGCCCAGGGCAAGTCCCTCACCCGCGAGCCCGACGACACCTATTGCCTCAGCCTGCAGGACGGACGGAAACTGAAATCGCGTGCCATCGTGATCGCCACCGGCGCGCAGTATCGCCGCCTGCCGATCGAGAATCTGGAACATTTCGAGGGGCGCGGGGTCTATTACGGCGCGACGCCCATGGAAGCGCAACTGTGCCTCGGACAGAATGTGGCCGTGGTCGGGGCCGGGAACTCGGCCGGCCAGGGCGCGGTCTATCTCGCCCAGACGGCGAAGGAGGTGCATGTCGTCTTCCGTCGTCCGGATATTCGCGACACCATGTCGGAATATCTGGTGCGCCGGCTGGAAGAGACTCCGAACATCCACCTGCATCCGCAAAAGGAGATCAGCCAGCTGCACGGTGTACCCGGCGCCGATCCCATGGAAGACCGGCTTGTGAATGTCAGCTGGAAGACAGCCAGCGCAGCAGAGGAATACTGCCACGAGATCGGGCATGTCTTCCTGTTCATCGGCGCAGCACCCTTCACCGAATGGCTGCCGGCCCAGATCGCCCGCGACGCAAGGGGGTTCCTGAAGACCGGGCCGGATCTAGCCAATCTCAACCTTGTGCGCGCCGGCTGGTCGCTCGACCGGATGCCGACGCAATACGAGACCAGCTGGCCGCGCGTCTATGCGGTCGGCGATGTGCGCACCGGCTCGGTCAAGCGCGTGGCCTCGGCGGTCGGCGAGGGTTCGGTGGTGGTCAGCGACATCCACAAGGCGCTGGCCGACGCCCCGCTCTAGCTGCGCCAGCGCCGCCAGAGCGACGTGAGGCAGATCCACACGGCCACCGCCATGCCGAGAACGACAAACGCGAACTTTGCCGGCGTGAGGAAGCTCTTGGCGCCAAGCGCGGCTTCATCGCCCGCCAGCCCCTGAAGCTGCGTCAGGTTCTCGGCCACGTCGAACCCCACCGCGAGCACCATGGGGACGGCCAGCAGCAGGCTGTGGCTTTTTGAAAACCGGATGGCGAGGCTCGCGAAGAAGAGGCCATAGGCCAGCGGATAGGCCATATCGAGGCGCCCGGAAATGAACCGGTGGACCTCAATCCCGTTTGGTGTTCTGCGCAGCTCCTGCAGGCGCGCAATGGCATCGGCGCCGGTCATCTGGAAGTCGAGCAGATCTCCACCGATGGAGGCCGCCGAAGAGCGGATCAGGAGGCCAATGGCCAGCATGGCGAAGCCGGAGATGAAAACCACCGGCAGGCTGCCCAGCCATTTCGCCGCTCCGGTCATGCCGCCGGATCTTCCATGCGCACCGGCTCAAAGCCTTTCGAGCGGATGAGGACCACGACCTTCGCCTCAGCCTCGGCCAGCAGGGCCTCGTCACTGCCGCGGATCACGATCTGCACGCCGCTATCGTTCATGGCCCGGAACCACGGATAGGAGCCGATGGAAAGCTCTGGATAGTCCTGCGCGAGCGCGCCAAGGGGTTCGGCGATGTCGCCTTCGCGCAGGCCCTTGCTGCGCAGGGTCAGCGCATGCACCACCGTGCCGGTCTGCAAGCGATGGGCAATATCGCCCAGCATGCCGCGCACGATGGAGGGCACACCCGCCAGGGTGAACACGTTTCCGGTCTGGAAGCCGGGCGCGCCGCTCACCGGATTGGCGATCAGGCTGGCGCCATGAGGCACGCGGGTCATGCGCCGGCGGGCGGGCGTGAACTCGGTCTCCATCGCGGCATAGCGCTCTGTCAGCAGGATCACCGCGTCGGGATGCTCGGAAATCTCCACGCCGAACGCCGCAGCGATGGCGTCGGCTGTGATATCGTCATGGGTCGGCCCGATGCCACCAGTGGTGAAGACATAAGTGTAGGCCGCACGCAGGGCGTTGACGGCCGCAACGATGGCATCCTGCTCGTCGCTGACAATCCGCGTCTCCTTCACCGGAATGCCCAGCGGGGCGAGAAATTCGGCAATCTGCTGGAGATTGATGTCGCGCGTGCGGCCCGACAGCAACTCGTCGCCGATCAGGAGCACTGCCGCTGTGGGTTGGGTGTCTGTCATGGTCCTCGCCTGGCGCAGCCTGTGGCCGACTTTGTCTTGGCGCCAAATTGCGCCCGCCGCACTTCGCGCGCAAGTCTGGACCTTGCCGGCCGTGCGTGACATGGGGCAGCCCCATGAAACTGCCTGCCCTGAAAACCGGCCGTCTGGAGCGCCGCTACAAGCGCTTCCTGGCCGATGTGACGCTGGACGAAACCGGCGAGACCGTCACCGTACACTGCCCCAATCCCGGCTCCATGCTGGGCCTGAAGGCGCCCGGCAGCCGGGTCTGGGTGTCGACTTCGGACAATCCGAAGCGCAAGCTGAAGCACACGCTGGAACTGATCGAGGCCGATGGCGCGCTGGTCGGGATCAACACCAACCTGCCTAACCGGCTGGCCGAGGAGGCGATCCGGGCAGGCACTATCGCAGAACTCTCCGGCTTCGAGACGCTGCGCCGTGAGGTCAAATATGCCGAACGCTCGCGCATTGACCTGCTCCTGGACACCGGCGGGCGGAAAACCTTTGTCGAGGTCAAGAACTGCCATCTGATGCGCCGGCCGGGCCTCGCAGAATTTCCCGACAGCGTCACCTCGCGCGGGGCGAAGCACCTGCTCGATCTCGCCGGCGAAGTCGTCGCCGGCCACCGCGCGGTGATGCTGTTCATCGTCCAGCGGCCCGATTGCACCAAATTTGCCACCGCCGCCGATCTCGACCCGGTCTATCATGCCGGATTACAGGCCGCCGCAGGTGCCGGGGTGGAAGTTCTGGTGTATGACTGTCATATCTTAACCGATGAGATTACTGTGCGTGGCAGGATCGACTGGATTCCCGCGCCCTGCGAAATTTGAGGCAGACCTGAAATGACCATTGTCGACACTGACCTGATGCCGATGCGCACCGGCGAAATCCGGATCCATGGCGAGGAAGGCTTCGAGGGCATGCGCAAGGCCGGGCGTCTTGTGGCCGAGTGCCTCGACATGCTCGTGCCGGAGGTGAAACCCGGCGTCACCACGGCCCATCTCGACGACCTGATCCGCGAGTTCGTGCTCGACAATGGCGCCCTGTCGGCGACCATCGGCTACCGCGGCTATCGCCATGCCTCGTGCATCTCGCTCAACCATGTCATCTGCCACGGCATTCCCGGCTCGCGCGTGCTCAAGGAAGGCGACATCGCCAATGTGGATGTCACACTGATCCTCGATGGCTGGCATGGCGACCATTCCCGCATGTACGCCGCCGGCGCGCCCAAGCGGAAGGCCGAGCGGCTGATGGACCTGACCTATGACGCCATGATGGCCGGCATCGCCGCGGTCAAACCCGGCGCGCGCCTCGGCGATATCGGCGCGGCCATCGCCGCGATTGCCCGCAAGAACCGGCTTTCGGTGGTCGACGATTTCTGCGGCCATGGCCTCGGGCGGCTCTTCCATGACGAGCCCAATGTGGTCCACAGCGCCAAGGCCGGCACCGGTCCGGAGCTGAAGCCCGGCATGTTCTTCACCGTGGAGCCGATGCTCAATCTCGGCCGCAAGGATGCCGCGATCCTCTCGGACGGCTGGACCGCCGTCACGCGCGACCGCCAGCTTTCGGCCCAGTACGAGCATTCGGTGGGCGTGACCGAGGACGGCGTGGAGATTTTCACCACCTCGCCCAAGGGCTGGCACAAGCCCCACACTGTCGAGCTCTGAGAGTCCCCTCAATGCCCTGCCCTGAAAGGGCTTGACGGCACCGCCCACTCGGAACACAATAGGAACATTGTGATGTGACTGGTGGGAGTCTGAACATCCGTGAGCGCCCTTGAGGAAGCCCCCCTGCCCGGTCTGACCGGCATGCGGCAGACGAAACCGGCCCCGCCGCACTGGCAGGGCCATCGCGACCGGCTGCGCAGCAAGCTGCTGGCGCGCGGGCCCGGCGCGCTGGACGATTATGAGCTTCTGGAGACGCTGCTCTTTGCCTTCATCCCCCGCCGGGATGTGAAGCCCATTGCCAAGGCCCTGCTGAAACGCTTCGGCTCACTGTCGGCCACACTGGCGGCCGAACCGAAGGATCTGTGCGCCATTGCCGGCATCGGCGAGACCGTGGCGGCCTATCTGAAGGCCATGCGCGAACTGCATGAACGCGCCGCGCGCGAGGAGATCGCCGCCCGCCCGGTCATATCGTCCTGGACCGCGCTGATGAACTATGTCCAGCAGAGCCTCCAGCACGAAACGCGCGAGCAGTTCCGTGTCGTGTTCCTCGACCGCAAGAACCAGCTCATCGCCGATGAAGTGATGGGCCACGGCACGGTGGACCATGCCCCGGTCTATCCGCGCGAGATCGCCCGGCGCGCCCTGGAACTGGCCGCTTCGGCCATCATCCTGGTACACAACCACCCGTCCGGCGACCCCACCCCCTCGCGCGCGGACATCGATACGACGCGCGAGATCATTGATGCGCTGACTGCGCTGGAGATCACCGTTCACGACCATTTGATCGCCGGACGCGACGGTGTCACCAGTTTCAAGACAGCCGGTCTGATCTAGCTTCCCCTCGCGGAAAGTCTTGCAGCCGGCCGGCCGCGCGCTAGTGTCGGCAGCAAGAATAAGTGCTGCACAAAACGATGCAGCCTCTTGGGAGGAGTAAGAATGACCGACGCGACGGCGCAGACCGGCGGGGCTTCGGCTGTGCCGGGCCATGTTACCGGCTTCGGCAGCCGCGGATACCGCACCTATGTGCTGCTCGCGCTGATGCTGGTCTATACGCTCAACTTCATCGACAGAACGGTGATCAGCGTCGTCGCGCAGCCGATCATCAATACGTTCCAGCTCACCGACACCCAATGGGGCGTGCTGGCCGGCTGGCCCTTCGCCGTCTTCTATGCCGTTTGCGGCATCCCGATCGCCATGCTGGCCGACCGGATCAACCGCGTGATGATCATCACGGTGTGCATCATCATCTGGTCGGTGATGACGGCGCTGTGCGGGCTGGCCGCCGGCTTCCTGTGGCTGGTGCTGTTCCGGATCGGCGTGGCGATTGGCGAGGCGGGCGGCACACCCCCGGCCAACTCCATCATCACCGACTATTTCGCGCCCAAGAGCCGCGCCAATGCCATGGGCATCTATGCCATGGGGGTCACGGTGGGCGCCGTGCTGGCCCAGCTTTTCGGCGGCACCATTGCCGGCATCAAGGGCGCCGATTTCGGTGCCTGGATCGGCTCCATCGGGCTCGGCGGGCTGTTTTCGGGCCTCGACTGGTCCACAGTGGAAGGCTGGCGCATTGCCTTTGTCGTGATCGGCCTGCCCGGCGTGCTGATCGCCGTCATCCTGATGTTCACGGTCAAGGAGCCCCCGCGCGGCTACTCCGATCCGCCCAGCGGGCCGGTGGCGAAGGCGGGGTTTTTCGAGGCGTTCCGCGAATTCTCGAAGAAACACACCTTCTGGTACAATGCGCTGGCCGCAGCCTTTGTCGCCTTTGTCGGCTATGGCCTGATCAGCTTCCAGGCGCCTTTCCTACAGCGCGTGCATGGCATCGGCGTGCGCGATGCGGCTGTGCTGTACGGCGCGCCGCTCGCGGCCGTGGCCGCGTTCGGCACTTTCATGGGCGGGTTCCTGATCGAGCGCCTCACCCCGCGCCACCCCACCGTTGTGGCCTGGTTGCCGGGCGCAGGGCTCCTGATCGCCATTCCGGCCTATATCGCGGCCTTCTTCGCGCCAAGCCTCTCGATTGCCTTCCCGCTCTGGATCGTGGCCGGCATCACGCACTATGCCTATCTCGGTTCGCAATACACGATTGCCACTTCCATCGTTAGCCCACGCTCGCGCGCCACGACAGTCTCGGTGATGCTGCTGATCATCTCGCTGATCGGCAACGGGCTCGGCCCGCTCTTCACCGGCTGGATGAGCAGCTTTTCGATGAACTCGATCCTGGCCAGCAAGGGCCTGTCGGAGCATCTGGAGAGCTTCAATCCCAAGCTCTGCGCAGGCAGTATCGCCGATCTGGGCGAACATGGCCCGGCCCTGTGCAGCGCCTATGCCGAGGGCCTGCGATGGTCCATGTCCGCCACCGTCCTGGTCTTTCTCATCGCAGCGGCCTGCTTCTTCCTCGCCGCGCGCAACTATCGCCGCGACGCCTATGCGCCGGCCAGCCTGGCAGATGAACTGACATGAGCGAGGTGACAACGACCAATCCGGGCACACCGGAAATCGCCGCCGCCCCCGCCAGCGAAGGCTATGGCACGAAGGGCTACCGCGCCTTCGTGCTCGGATCGCTGCTGATCGTCTATATCTTCAACTTCATCGACCGCTCGATCATCAATATCCTGACCGAACCGATCAAGCACAGTTTCCAGGTCGAGGACTGGCAGATGGGTCTGCTTGGCGGGCCCGCCTTCGCAGTGCTCTACACCTTTCTTGGCATTCCCATCGCGCGGCTGGCCGAGCGCCATCACCGGGTGTGGATCATCGCCATTTCCGTGTTCGTCTGGAGCCTGATGACCGCCCTGTGCGGGATCGCGACCTCCTTCCTGGTCCTGTTCCTCTTCCGCATCGGAGTGAGTGTGGGCGAGGCCGGGTGCACCCCTCCGGCCCAGTCCCTCATCGCGGACTATTTCAAGCCGTCGAGCCGGGCGACGGCAGTGTCGATCTATGCCCTCGGCGTGCCGCTTGGCGGGATGTTCGCTGCTGTGTTCGCCGGCTTCATCGTGGGCGCGCTGGACGGGCCGTCCCTTGCCGCCATGTTCGAAAGCTGGGGCTGGAACTGGGCACTTGGCCTCGCGGACTGGCATGAGATCGAAGGCTGGCGCGTGGCCTTCGTGCTGGTCGGCCTGCCGGGCATCCTGATCGCCATACTCGTGAAGATGACCGTGCAGGAGCCGCCCCGCGGCCACACCGACCCGGCCGCGCTGCAGCAGAAAGAGCGCGCGAACATGCGCCAGGTGTTCCACACGCTCAGCGAAAAGCCGACCTTCTGGCACATCGTTGTCGGTGCGACGGTGGCCTCCTTTGTCGGCTATGGTGTTGCGCAGTTCACCACCTCTTTCCTCGTGCGCAGCCATGGGGTCTCCCTGCAGACCGCCGCGCTGCTGTTCGGCGTGATCATCGGCCTGATGGCCGCGCTCGGCGTGTTCTCGTCGGGCTTCCTGGCCGACAGGTTCGCCAGGCGGCATCCACGCGCGCTCTCCTGGCTGCCGGCGCTCGGCATGGCCTTGTCGGTGCCGCTCTATGCCATGGGATACCTGGCCGACTCGCTCTGGCTCGCCCTGCCCCCGCTGATGGCGGCAGCCACGCTGCATTACTTCTATCTCGGTCCGATGTATGCGGTGGTCGGCGGCGTGGTCGACAGCCGGATGCGGGCAACCGCCGTCGCCATCACTCTGTTCATCGTAAACCTCCTGGGATACGGCCTCGGCCCGCCCCTGATCGGCATGCTGTCCACACTGCTGAAATCCATGTTCCTGTCCGGGGCCGATCTCGGCCTGACGCTGGAGGCGTGCAAGGCAACCGAACTGCTCGCCGACGCGGAAGCTGCCGCCTGCGATTCGGCAAACAGCGAGGGGCTGAGATGGTCAATCATTGCCTTCTGCTGCCTTTATGCCTGGGCAGCGCTGCACTATCTGCTCGCCGGCCGGACGCTGGTACGAGACATGGTTGCCAATCGGGCCTAGAAGGTCGGTATGGCAGTTTATACACAAGTCGACAGCGCCGCCCTTGAGGCCTTTCTCGCCGAGTATGAAATCGGCATGCCGCGAAGCTTCAAGGGTATCGCCGAAGGCGTTGAAAACTCGAACTATTATCTGGAAACGGATCAGGGCCGGTTCATCCTGACCCTGTTCGAGAAGCGTGTAGATGCGGCCGACCTGCCCTATTTCGTTTCGCTGAAGCAACATCTTGCGGCACGCGGGTTCCCCTGCCCGCGCCCCATTCCTGCCCGCGACAGGCTTGCCCTGCGCGAGCTGTGCGGCCGTCCGGCGGTGATTGTCAGCTTCCTCGACGGGCTCAGCCCCCGCCAGCCGAGCCGGACCCAGTGCCGCGAGATCGGCGCCGGTCTGGCGGAAATGCACCTGGCGCTGGAGGATTTCTCCATGACCCGGCCCAACAGCCTGGGTCCGGCGAGCTTTGCCGGCCTGTGGGAAGGCCGCGCGGCAAGCGCCGATGCGCTGGAAGCCGGGCTGGCGGCCGAGATCGAGGCGGACCTTGAGGACATTGCCGGCGCGCGTACCCTGTCGGCGCACCTGCCGCGCGGGACGATCCATGCCGATCTCTTTCCCGACAATGCGTTCTTCCTGGAGGAGCGCTTTTCCGGGATCATCGACTTCTATTTCGCCTGCACCGACGCGCTGGCCTATGATCTGGCGATCTGCCTGAATGCCTGGGGGTTCGACGACATCGGGCGCACCAGCGGGCTGCAATTCTCCTACAGCCACGGCGCGGCGCTGGTATCGGGCTATGACGCGGTGCGCCCGCTCAGCAAGGCCGAGCGTGAAGCCTTGCCCCTTTTATGCCGGACTGCCGCCATGCGTTTCTTCCTCACGCGTCTCGTGGACTGGAGCGACACGCCGGCCGATGCCCTCGTAAAGCCCAAGAATCCTCTGGAATACGCCCAGAGGCTGCGCTTTCATCGCCAGGCAAACGGGCCGGCCGACTACGGAGCCTGATCCCATGCAGAGGGATAGACATGACCGATACGGCCCATTCTGAAGTGCAGACAAGCCCGGCGGCAGAGGCGCATTCGGACTATCGCTCGCCGCATCCCGGCAAGGTGAAACGGCTCTGGTTGGCATCCGTTCTGGGGGCTCTGGCCGCCGTCCTGCTCGTAGCCCTGTGCGCTCTTGTGATCGGGGTATTCGTGAGCCTGGTCGGCAATGTCCTGACCGACGCCAATGGCAGCCTGTTCGAGAACGGCTTCGGCAACGACTCGCCATTTCTCATGGGCATGGCCGGGGCTTTCTTTGCCGCGCTGTTCAACTGGTATTTCTTCTGGATCACAATTCCGGTGACGACGCTGGTCTTGCGCTTTTCGCTCGGACGGTTTCCCAAGCGGCGGATCTCGCGGCCCGGCCCCTATTTCCGTTGGGGCGCAATCTGGGGAGCCCTACTTGTCATCCTGCCGAGCCTGCTTGCCGGCTATTTTATCAGCCAGACCAATTTCGATACCATGGGTGAGGGCTCCAGCGAGACTTCGCTCAGCCTTGCCTTGCTTGGTGCCGCGCTTGGCGGCGGGATGATTGGCGGAGCGTCCGGCATCGGCGTGGGCGGGCTGTTCCTGCTCATCGTGAAACCGGCCAAGCAACTGATGATGACCGATCCGGCGGCCGAGTTCTGAGCCCTGATCCCCTTGCCCTTGCCGGCAAGGCTCTCTAGCTCTCTGCCCTTGCCAGGAAAGGAGCCCCCATGGCGAAACTGATCGAGATCTGGACCGATGGCGCCTGTTCGGGAAATCCCGGGCCGGGCGGCTGGGGCGCGCTTCTCATCAGTGGACATCACCAAAAAGAGCTGAAGGGCGGCGAGGCGGAAACCACCAATAACCGCATGGAAATGATGGCCGCCATCGAGGCGCTGAAAGCCCTGAAGGGCCCGTCCAAGGTGCGCCTGCACACCGACAGCACCTATCTCAAGGACGGGCTGACCAGGTGGATCCATGGCTGGAAACGCAATGGCTGGAAGACCGCCGCGAAAAAGCCGGTCAAGAACAAGGACCTCTGGCAGGCGCTGGATGAAGCCGTGAAACCCCATGATATCGAGTGGATCTGGGTGAAGGGCCATGCCGGCGACCCGGGCAATGAACGCGCCGATGCCCTGGCGCGCGCCGGTATCGAGCTGATCCGCTCCCGCCCCTGCGACGATTGATGTAATCAAACCGTCACAGTTTTCACTTGTGAAAAACGAATCGGCGCGCTATTGGGCTTTTGCTCAGATTGCGCATAAGGGGCTGTCCGGCAGAAAGTCTGGACTTGGCTCACCCCCGTTGATCGTCAACCGACTTGAAACGGCACTTGTGCATAACCATATTATGCTCATATTGAGCAAAAGCCCGCTGAGTGGGTGAAGGAGGTAGAGATGGCGAGACTGATTGATCGTGGCCCCGGTTGCCCGACGCCAACGCCCAAGCGCGCTGAAAGGGCCGCCGAAGCGCGCGGACTGGCCTATACCGCAGAGGTCAAAGCCGCCACGGACGGACTTTATCCGCTCGTGAAGGATTTCATCACGCCGATGGAATGGCCGGCAGTTGCCCCGCTGGTGCACGCCATCAATACGCTCAAGGCCGAGAAGGATGCCGTCATCCTGGCCCACAACTACATGACCCCGGACATTTTCCGCCTGGTCGGTGATTTTCGCGGTGACAGCCTGCAGCTGGCGCGCGAAGCCGCCGAGACCGAGGCCAGCGTCATCGTCCAGGCCGGCGTGCACTTCATGGCCGAGACCTCGAAGATTCTCGCCCCGGAAAAGACCGTCCTCATTCCCAGCATGGAAGCGGGCTGTTCGCTCGCCGCCTCGATCACGGGTGAGGATGTGCGCCTGATCAAGGAGCGCTATCCGGACTATCCGGTCGTCACCTATGTGAACACCACCGCCGATGTGAAGGCCGAGTGCCACATCACCTGCACCAGTTCGAATGCCGCGCAGGTGGTCGAGGCCATCGCGGCCGAATGGAACACCGACACCGTGATCCTGGTGCCCGACCAGTACCTGGCGCGCAATGTTGCCGCCCAGACCGGCATCCGCATCATGACCTGGCCGGGCGCGTGCGAGGTGCACGAGCTATTCAGCGCCGAGGATGTCGAGCAACTGCGCGAGGCCCATCCGGGTGTGGTCATCCTGGCCCACCCAGAATGCCCGCCGGACGTGCTGGAAGCGGCCGATTTTGCCGGCTCCACCGCCGCGCTCGCCAATTATGTCGGCGATCATCAGCCCGCCCGCGTTGTGCTACTCACCGAGTGCTCGATGAGCGACAATGTGGCCGCGGAGAACCCGGAGGTGGATTTCATCCGCCCGTGCAATCTCTGCCCGCACATGAAGCGCATCACACTGGAAAACATCTATGACTGCCTGGTCGAGATGAAGCATGAGGTGCTGATCGAGGAAGATGTGCGTGTCCGCGCGAAAGCCGCAATCGACGCCATGCTGGCCCTGCCGAAAATGAAGGCACCGCTGGCCTTCGAGACCGGTTTGCCGCCCAAGACCATCGACATGGTCGACCTCACAGCCGTGCACGCCTGAATTTTGCCTTGAAACCGGCAGGGTTGCGCGAAACACTGCTTGGGTGAGGATCTACAAAGGAAGGGCGTGAGAATGCTGGCTCGTGGACTGGCCCTGGCGGCTCTGATTGCCCTGTACGCACCCTCTGCGGTGGCAGACCACCCTGAGGACGACCCGAGCGACATTCTCGGCGTCTGGAGCTTCCAGACCCAGCCCTATCGCGATGGTGCCTGCCTGATGACAGGCACCATGCACCTCAGCCATGATGAGGAAGACGGTGTCTATGACTGCGAGCTGACGGCACTGGAGATGTGCTCGCTCTGGGGCCAGTCGATTGTCCGCCAGTCCTGCACCGCACGCCGCTTCGGAGATCAGGTCTCGGTGCGCTCGCAGATCGCCGAGGTGCTCGAGCGCAAGGGCGAGGTCGAAGGCATGCAATTCAACTATGTGCCCGACAATTTCGCCCTCACCGTGAAAAGCTCCATGCGCATGTACGGCTCGCTGGTCTCGGCGGTGAATGCGCCGGTGGAATTCCGCCGCTCCGATGAGGGCGTCTCATGACATGGCGCCGCGCACTCCTGGCGGCCGCTCTGATCGCCGCTGCGCCGATGGCCTCGGCCGATCTCGGAGCGCAGGTCTCGAGCGAACCGGACATTTCCGGCAACTGGGCCTTCAAGAGCTACACCCATGACGCGTGCGAATTCGGCGGTGTGGCGACCCTGATGCCCACCGAGGAAGACAACACTTATTCCTGCGAGCTGACCGCACGCCAGTTCTGCCCGTCGGTTGAATGGGTCGTGCGCCAGAGCTGTGTGGCACACCGCACCGGCGACCGTCTGGTGATCCGCTCACAGATCGAGGAATTCATCACCGGCCCGGAGACCGCCTCCTACTGGCCGGACAATTTCATCCTCAAGATCCAGAGCGGCGACCGGATGACCGGTTCGCTGATCTCGCACGGCACCCATGCCAGCGAGTTCACTCGCCAGGCCGAAGGCATTTCCTGATGCTGAAACCGGGCGCCCTTGCCATGGCCTTTGCGCTGGTCGCCCTGCCGGCGACTGCCGAGGATCCGGCCGGCGCCTGGGAATTCCGCACCGACATCGTCAACAAGGGCTGCACCATCACCGGCTATATGACAATCGGCATTGAAGACCCCGGCACGGGCGAGCGCGCCTGCGAGTTCGTCAGCTCGGAAACCTGCGGTGGGGCTCTCCCGGAAGGGATACAGATGCAGCAGGCCTGCGAGATCCAGTTCGAGGGCGACTATCTGCTGATCCGCTCTGAAGTGCTTGCTTCGCTGACCGAAGGGCGCGGGATCGACGGCTATCTGCCGGATAATTTCACGGTCCAGCCAAGCGGCACCGGGCGCATGTCCGGTACCTGGTATGACCTCAACTATGCCGATCTCGTCGAGTTCTGGCGTGCGCGGGGCGGCGCGACCTCCTGATGACTGAAACAGTGCGTTCCGAGCCCGTGGCCAGCCGCGGCGATGCCAGCGATGTTCTGATCATAGGCGCAGGCTTGGCCGGCCTGTTCCTGGCGCTCAAGCTCGCCCCTCGAAACTGCACGGTGCTCACCCCTGCCCCGCTCGGCCAGGCCGCGTCCTCGGCCTGGGCGCAGGGCGGGCTCGCCGCCGCGCTCTCGCCGGAAGACAGCCCCGAGGCCCACGCCGCCGACACAGTGGCCGCCGGTGCAGGCCTGGTCGATCCGGTGGTTGCACGCCTCATCGCCGAGGAAGGCCCCTCGCGCGTGCGCGATCTTCTCGAACTCGGCGTGCCTTTCGATCGCATCCCGGATGGCGCGCTCAGCCTCTCACTGGAGGCGGCTCACTCCTTCCCGCGCGTTGCCCGTGTGGCCGGCGACCTTGCCGGGCGCGCCATCATGGACGCACTCGTCGCCGCCGTGACGGCCAACTCGCATATCCGCATCATCGAAGGCGCAAAGGCCGTGTCCCTGCTGCAGGACGATTCCGGACGTATTGCCGGGATCGTGACGCAGGACCGGGACGGGAAAACCGGCACACTGACCGCCCGCGAAACCGTGCTGTGCACGGGCGGAACAGGCGGCCTCTTCGAGGTCACTACCAATCCGCCCAGCGCGCACGGCGATGCGCTCGCCATGGCCTATAGCGCCGGGGCGTTGCTCGCGGATCTCGAATTCGTCCAGTTCCACCCCACCGCCATGGATGTCGGCTTCGATCCAGCCCCGCTCGCCACAGAAGCCCTGCGCGGGGAAGGCGCGATCCTGCGCAACGCAGACAGGTCGGCCTTCATGGCGCGCTACCACGAAAAGGCCGAGCTTGCCCCGCGCGACGAGGTGGCCCGCGCGATCCACCGCGAACGCATGGCCGGGCGCGGGGCTTTCCTCGACACGCGCGAGGCGGTCGGCGCGCATTTTCCCGACGAGTTTCCTACCGTGTTCGCCGCCTGCCGGCGTGCCGGCTTCGATCCGCGCGAGGTGCCCATCCCCGTGGCCCCCGCCGCGCACTATCATATGGGCGGCATCGTCGCTGACTTTTGGGGCGCGAGCAGCCTCAATGGCCTGTCGGTCTGCGGAGAGTGCGCCTCGACCGGTGCCCATGGCGCCAACCGGCTGGCCTCCAACTCCCTCCTGGAGGCCGTCGTCTTCGCCCAGCGCATCGCCCAGCGCCTGCGCGAGGGCGAGCTCGGCTCTGCCGGCGCGAGCGCGGGAATTGTCCCGCCGGCGCTCGATGACGACGCATTGCAGGCCCTGCGCCGGGGCATGCAGGCCGAGTGCGGCGTGGTGCGCACCTCGAAGGGGCTCTGCGACCTGACCGACCAGATCCTCGCCTTCGCCGAATCCACCGGTCCGGCCAATGAGCTTGTCTGCGCCGAACTGATCGTTTCCAGTGCCTATAATCGCGAGGAAAGCCGCGGCGGGCATTATCGCAGCGATTTTCCGGAGCCCGCCGAGACGGCCGACCGCCAATACCGCCAGAAAGGGAGCCAGACATGACCCCGCCCCCCCTGCCCGATATCGTGCTCGACCCCATTGTGCGCCTGACGCTGGCCGAAGATCTCGGCCGCGCCGGGGACCTTACCACCGATGCCACGATCCCGGCCGGCACGCAGATGAGCGCCCAGATCCGCGCGCGCGTCTCTGGCGTGGTCGCGGGTCTCGATGCAGCGGCCTATGCGCTGAAACTGGTCGATGACAACATAGCGCTGGAGATCGCCCTTCCCGATGCCAGCGACATCGCCCCCGGCGATGTGATCGCAACGCTGTCGGGCGAGGCGCGCTCCATCCTGATCGCCGAGCGGCCCATGCTGAACTTCATCGGCCGCCTCTCGGGCGTGGCCAGCCAGACTGCGAAATTCGCCCGCGCCATCGCTCACACGCCGGCGCGTGTGGTGTGTACGCGCAAGACAACCCCCGGCCATCGGGCGCTGGAAAAGCGCGCGGTCCGCTGTGGCGGCGGGACGGCGCATCGCTATGGCCTCGATGACGCGATCCTGATCAAGGACAATCATATCGCCGCCTGCGGCTCGATCAGCGCCGCGCTGGAACGCGCCCACGCCTATGCCGGCCATCTGCGCATGGTGGAGATCGAGGTGGACACCCTCGTCCAGCTGGAAGAAGCGCTGAAAGGGCGCCCGCATGCGGTCCTGCTCGACAATATGCCTCCCGAAATACTGCGCGAGGCCGTAGCCATGGTGGACGGCGCCTGCACCACCGAGGCGTCCGGCGGCGTGACGCTCGATACCATCGCCGCGATTGCCGAGACCGGTGTCGACTTCATCTCGGTCGGCGCGCTCACCCATTCGGCTCCCAATATTGACGTCGGCCTCGATGTGGTCTGACCTGTGGTGAAAAGAACACAACAGGGAGAATTTCAGGCATGGGCCGGGCACACGGGCGAAAGAGCATCTTCGTAACGGGGGCGGCGAGCGGCATTGGCGCCGAGACCGCAAGGTATTTCGCCCAGCGCGGCTGGTTCACCGGCCTTTATGACGTCAATGAAACCGGCCTTGAGGAGGTCGCCGATGTGATCGGCAGCGGCAATTGCCATGTCGCCCGGCTGGATGTTCGATCGCGCGAGGACTGGGCCACCGCCGTCGCCGGCTTTTCAGCCGAGACCGATGGCAAGATGCATGTCCTGTTCAACAATGCCGGCGTCGGGCGCCATGGCTGGTTCGAGGACATCGCACCGGAGGACCATGACTGGGTGATCGACGTGAACCTGAAGGGCGTCATCAATGGCGTGCATGCCTCTATCAAGCCGCTGACGGACACGCCCGGCGCGCGGATCGTCAACACGGCCTCGACTGCCGGCGTGATCGGCAGCCCACAGCTCGCGGTCTATTCGGCCACCAAGTTCGCCGTGCGCGGCCTCACCGAAGCGCTGGACGTGGAGTTTCGCGATCTCGATATCCGCGTCACCAGCCTGATGCCCTGGTTCATCGACACACCGATCCTGGAAATCGGCAATACAGACGGCGCCAATGAGAAGATGTCGGATCAGATCCGTGCCACCGGCACCAAGGTCTATCCCGTCTCCATGGCGGCTGAGCGCGCCTGGGAAGCGGCCCATGGCGAGGAGGTGCACTATATGGTGGGCAAGGATGCCGAACGGGCGCGCTTCTTCGCGAAATTCCTGCCCAAGCGGCTGCGCAAGCAGCTTTCCACGAACCTTCCCGAGCGGGCCTAGCTGTCCTTCACACGGGCAATGGCAAGGCCGTCATGGCCTTTCCGCCCAACCTGCTGCAGCACGATGGCTTCCAGCCGCGGATGGCTGGCAAGTGCCTGGTTGAAGGCCTTCGCCCCGATCACCGCAGGATCCATCGAATTGCCGAGTACAGCGCCGCGCCGGACCACATTATCGGCCAGGATCAGCCCGCCAGGCCGGGTCAGCCGCACCGCATGGCTGAGATAGGCCGGATAGGATTCCTTGTTGGCATCGATGAAGATGAGGTCGAACGGCCCCTCCAGCTTTGGCAGGGCCTCCAGGGCCGAGGCCGTGACCACCTCGCACCTGTCGCTGAGCCCGGCCTCTTCCAGCGATGTGCGCGCCACATCGGCATGCACCGGATCGATCTCGATCGTGGTGAGCTTGCCCCCCGGCGGCATGGCCCGGCCCAGCCATATGGTGGAGTAACCCGCAAGCGTGCCCAGCTCCAGGATCCGCTTCGCGCCAATCATTTTCGCCAGCAGGTAGAGAAACTTGCCCTGCCCGGGCGAGATATGGATGTCGGGCAGGCCCGCGGCAGCCGCGCGGCTCAGGACATCGCTGAGAATGTCCTCATCCGGCGTGAACAGGCTGTCGATATAGACGTCGACATCCTCGAAGATGGAGCCTGACATGTATCGGGCTCCCTCAGAGGATTACGGGGCGGCGGTTGCGCTGGTGGCAGGGGCCGGTTCGAGCACCTGAAGCGACTTGGGCGCCGGTGCAGTATCGGCCGAGACTGTCTGGATGCGGCTGGCATCCTCGGTGGCGCGACGCGCGGCCATGCGGGCACGGGCATCGGACCATTCACGGCCCTGCGGGAAACGGTAGAAGATATGCGCGCCGATCCGCTCCGTGCGCACCAGGCCGGAATTCCAGACCGGGTCGACATAATCCGCGTGATAGTGCGTGGCGTTGTGCGTGCGGCGCTCGTTGAGGTCGAGAATGACCTGGGCCGCCACGGCCTGGGCCTTCTCCCAGCGCTGGCCACGCGGGCGCAGGGCCATGGAGCCATCGCAGGTGAAAGTGAACTGACACCCGGTCGTGCGCGTTGCACCCTGATAGACGACCTCGCAGACCGAGTTCGGATAACGGTGGTCGCGCACGCGATTGGTGATGACTTCGGCCACGGCAAGCTGGCCGGATATGCTCTCGCTACGCGCCTCGTAATAAACCGCCTCGGAGAGGCATTTATGCTCTGCGGCCAGTGTCTCGGCATGGGAGAGGTCTGCCGGATCGAAGGAAACGACCGAGCTCAGCGCGGCGCGGTCGCGGTCGAGCGCGGCATAGCGGCCGAGTGCGGACTGGCTGTCACGCTCCAGGCTCTGTTCCAGGCGCACGATCCAGGGATGGGCAATCAGCGACGGCGCGTCGGGCATGGCGCGGATGGCTTCGGCGCCATCGCCCAGCTCGGCAAACAGGGTCGTGCGAAGACGGGCTTCAGCCTCTTCCTGCTCGGACTGATACGACGAGCTGATCATCGGCAGCACAGAGGTCACGGCAACCGCGCACACCGCGATAGACGCCCCCCGCACCATAACGCGGCGTTGTTCTTCGTCTGTCATGCTCAACCACCAACGACCAAGGGCACGCTTTTGCGCGGCACCACATGGCAGAATGCGTGCTATCGCTTTCCACAAAGTTAACATCATCGTCCCACCAGCTTCCTGACCACAGGCCCGTTTTTGTGTACCTATCGGGCTCGGCCCCTGAACGGCAGATGACTGCCAACCAGTTCTGAAGAGCACAGCCCATATGCTGTCTGAGCGGGACTAAGCAAGTTTCTCGCCGCTTCCGGCGTGTCACTTTGTGGTGAGAATAAGGTAATCTTAACGGATCGCTTGACTGGGAGAATCGATGTTCCAGTCATCAGCACGCTGATTTTCTGGCGATTTCGACCGGTCAGACCGGTAAACCAAGGGGTTGTCCCCCTTCGACCGGTGTGACGTAAATATCACACGCTTTCGCAGTGTATGTTTACGGTTAACGCGCGATTAACCCGATTTCAGCGCCGCATGAGCGGCCGCGAGTCGAGCGATCGGAACCCGATACGGCGAGCAGGAGACATATTCCAGTCCCGATTCGTGACAGAAGGCGACAGAGGCCGGATCGCCGCCATGCTCACCACAAATGCCCAATTTGATGTCAGAACGGGTGGCGCGACCACGCTCGGCAGCAAGACGCACCAGTTCACCAACACCGGACTGGTCCAGCGTTACGAACGGGTCTTTTTCATAAATGCCGAGATCCTCATAGGCTTTCAGGAATCGGCCCGCATCATCGCGCGAGATGCCCAGCGTGGTCTGGGTGAGGTCGTTGGTGCCGAAGGAGAAGAAGGCCGCCGACTGGGCGATCTCGCCGGCCTGCAGCGCGGCGCGCGGCAGCTCGATCATGGTGCCGACCAGATAGTCCAGCGTGGTCCCGGTCTCGGCGAACACGGCCCTGGCGGTATTGTCGACCACCTGTTTGAGGATCTGAAGCTCCTTGTGGGTCGCGACCAGCGGGATCATCACCTCCGGCACGACGCCCTTGCCGGTCTCCCCCGCGACCTGCACGGCCGCCTCGAAGATGGCGCGCGCCTGCATCTCGTAGATTTCCGGATAGGTGATCCCGAGCCGGCAGCCGCGGTGGCCGAGCATGGGATTGCTCTCATGCAGCTCGCCGGCGCGGCGCTTCAGGATATCGATATCCACACCCGAGGAGGCGGCCACCGCGGCCATATCCTCATCGGTATGCGGCAGGAATTCGTGCAGCGGCGGATCGAGCAGGCGGATCGTGCAGGGCCGCTCGCCCATGATGCGGAAGATCTCCGCGAAATCCTCGCGCTGGAAGGGCAAGAGCTTGTCCAGCGCAGCGCGCCGCCCGGTCTCGCTCTCGGCCAGGATCATGGAGCGCACCACCGGGATGCGCTCGGCATCGAAGAACATGTGCTCGGTACGGCAAAGACCGATACCTTCCGCGCCGAACTCGACCGCCGTGCGGGTATCGGCCGGGGTTTCGGCATTGGTGCGCACTTTCAGGGTGCGCGCCCGGTCGGCCCAGGTCATCAGGCGGGCAAAATCGCCCGACAGGTCCGGCTGGCGCATCTTCACCGCGCCCATCAGCACCTCACCGCTCGCGCCGTCGACCGTGATGATATCGCCCTTGTTTACTTCCCGGCCGGCCACGCGAAACACGCCGGCCGTCTCGTCGACGTGCATGGCGCCGGCGCCGCAGACGCAGGGGCGGCCCATGCCGCGCGCCACGACGGCGGCGTGGGAAGTCATCCCGCCGCGCGCGGTGACGATGGCTCTGGCGGCATGCATTCCGTGAATGTCTTCCGGGCTGGTCTCGATCCGCACCAGGATCACATCCACGCCGCGCTCGGCGAGAGCGGCGGCCTCATCGGAGTTGAACACAACCTCGCCGACCGCCGCGCCGGGGCTCGCCGGCAGGGCCTGGACGAGCACATCGCGCACTGCATCCTCGGCAATGGTGGGGTGCAGAAGCTGATCAAGCTGGGCTGGCTCCAGGCGCAGCACAGCTTCTTCCTCGGAGATCAGGCCCTCATCGACCATGTCGACCGCGAGCTTCAGCGCCGCGGCGGCGGTGCGTTTCCCGGTCCGGGTCTGCAGCATGTAGAGCTTGGATTCCTCGACGGTAAACTCGAGATCCTGCATGTCGCGATAATGTTTCTCCAGCGTCTCGGCCACGCCGACCAGCTGCTTGAACACTTCCGGCATCGCCTCTTCCAGGCTCTGCTCTTCCGACGACAGCGCCTCGGCGCGCGCCTTTGAGATCGGCGCCGGCGTGCGGATGCCGGCCACGACATCCTCGCCCTGGGCGTTGATCAGGAACTCGCCATAGAAGATGTTTTCTCCGGTCGAGGGATCGCGCGTGAAGGCCACACCGGTGGCCGAGGTTTCGCCCATATTGCCGAACACCATGGACTGCACGGTCACCGCTGTGCCCCACTCATGGGGAATGTCATTGAGGCGGCGATAGACGATGGCGCGGTCGTTCATCCAGGAGCCGAACACGGCGGAAATCGCACCCCAGAGCTGGTCCTTGGGGTCTTCCGGGAAGGGCTTGCCGAGCGCGTCCTGAACGGCCTGCTTGTACTGGACGATGATCTCCTTCCAGTCCTCGGCCGTCATCTCGGTGTCGAGATCGTATTCCTCGCGCTCTTTATAATCGTCCAGGATGTGCTCGAAAGTGTCGTGCTTCAGGCCCAGCACCACATTGCCGTACATCTGGATGAAACGGCGATAGCTGTCATAGGCAAAGCGCTCGCCGGCCTTGGCGGCCAGGCCCTTCACGGTCTCCTCGTTGAGGCCGAGATTGAGCACCGTGTCCATCATGCCGGGCATGGAGGCGCGGGCGCCGGAACGCACGGAAACGAGCAGCGGGTTTTCAGGATCACCGAAGGTCTTGCCGGCATTGGCTTCGAGCTTGGCAAGCGCTGTTTCCACTTGCGGGGCAAGCGTGTCGGGATATTTCCGGTCAAGCTCGTAGAAGGCCGTGCAGACTGCTGTGGAGATGGTGAAACCGGGAGGAACGGGCAGGCCGAGCTTGGCCATTTCGGCCAGGTTGGCGCCCTTGCCGCCCAGAAGATTCTTCATGGAGGCCTCGCCGTCCGCGCTGCCGCCTCCAAAGCTGTAGACCCAGGTTTCTTCCGCCGTCGCCATCGCAATCTCACTCATATTCAATCAGTCCCCTAGCCTTCAATCTTAGAGAAGTCGGCAACTTTGTGCACTGCAGCACGAAGCGCCGCAAGAAGATTCAACCTATTCGCGCGCACACTCGCCTCATCGGTGTTGACCATCACTTGTTCAAAGAAGTGATCGGCTGGTGCGCGCAGTTTTGCAAGATGGCCCATGGCCGCTTCGAAGTCTTCCCGCGCGAGCGCGCCGTCGACTTCGGCGGTGGCCGATTCGATGGCGGCGAGCAGCGCGCGCTCTGTCGGCTCGGTCATTTTCGCCGGGCTGGGCGCGCCGTCATAGGTCACGCCGTCCTTCTTCTCCTCGGCCTTGAGGATATTCGCCGCGCGCTTGTAGCCCGCCAGCAGGTTGGCGCCATCTTCGGTGGCGAGGAAATCGGAGAGCGCCTCGACGCGCTTGACGATGAGGACAAGATCATCCTCACCCAGTGAGAATACGGCATCAATCAGGTCGTGCCGCTTGCCCTCATCGCGCAGGACTTGTTTCAGGCGGTCAGCAAAGAAGGCGAGGAGGTCTTGAAGTCGCTCGCGTTCCTCCGCCTGAACACGGGCGCCCAATCTGAAGCGAGCCTCAAGTTCGTTCGCTTCTGCAGCCAACTCTGTAAGCCGGTGAGCTGTTCCTCGGTTGTCGCTGGCTTTTCTGCCAGCCAACTTCCGTTGTTCCGCAATGTTGCGCGCCAAAACATTCAATCGAAGTGAAAAGACCAAGTCGGGGATAATGTTAAGTCGAACCTCATTCTCCAAAACGATCCGCACCACACCCAGCGCCGCCCTGCGCAGCGCGAACGGGTCCTTGCTCCCGGTCGGCTTCTCGCCAATCGCCCAGAAGCCGACCAGCGTGTCGAGCTTGTCGGCAAGGGCCACGGCAATCGAGACCGGCGCGGTCGGCACGGCGTCCGAGGGGCCCTGCGGCTTGTAATGTTCGGCGATGGCATTCGCGACCTCGGCCGGCTCACCGGCTTCCAGCGCATAATACCGCCCCATAACGCCCTGCAGTTCGGGGAACTCATAGACCATCTCGGACACGAGGTCGGCCTTACAAAGACGCGCTGCCGTTTCCGCGAGATCCGGATCGGCGCCGACTTTCGGGGCAAGCTCACGCGCCAGCGCCGCCACCCGCGCCACCTTGTCGCCGATCGAGCCGAGCTCTTCCTTGAAGGCAATCGTCGCCAGTTTCGGCGCCATGGCCTCAAGGCCGGTTGCCTTGTCATTCTCCCAGAAGAAGCGCGCATCATCGAGGCGTGCGGACAGCACCCTGGAATTGCCCGCCGCGATGGCAACGCCGCCATCGCTGGCCTCGATATTGGCCACGACAATGAAGTTCGGCGCGAGCTGGCCGGTCTTTTCGCCCTCCACCGCGAAGTATTTCTGGTGGGTACGCATGGAGAGCTGGATGACTTCCGGCGGCAGCTCAAGGAAGGCCGGGTCCATATCGCCGAGGATAACCACCGGCCATTCCGCCAGCCCCGTGACCTCTTCCAGAAGACCCTTGTCCTCAATCAGGGTGAGCCCGCTCTTTTTGCAGAGCGCCAGCGCCTGTTTCTCGATCAGGTCGCGCCGCGCCGCGCGCGTGAGCAGCACATGCCCCTCGCCTTCCAGCTGGCTCTGATAGTCCGCCCAGCCCGTGACCGTGTACGGCCCGCGCCCATGCACGCGGTGGCCCTCGGTCTCATTGCCGCTGGCGATGCCGTCGACCTCGAACGGTACGACCTTGCCGCCGAGCACGCAGACAATCCGCTGCAGCGGGCGCACCCAGCGCAGCTCGCCCGTGCCTGTACGCATGGATTTCGGCCAATGAAAGCCGCGAATGATGGCGGGAATGGCTTCGGCAATGATCTCTTCGGCCTTGCGGCCCGGCGTCTCGATCACGGCGACATAGAAGTCGCCCTTCTTCGGATCGGAGCGCACCTCGGCCTGGTCGATGCTCTCCAGCCCCGCCCCGCGCAGGAAGCCGGCCACGGCCTTTTCCGGCGCGCCAAGCTTGGGCCCTTTTCGCTCCTCACGCACATCCTCGGACCTGGCGGCGACATCCACCACACGTACGCCAAGCCGGCGCGGGCCGGACCATGTGCTCACCGCGCCATGTTTCAGGCCCGCCTCGGCGAGCTTGGCTTCCAGCGCCGCGCCAAGATCGGCTTCGGCCCTGGCCTGCATCCGCGCGGGGATTTCTTCGGAGAAGAGTTCGAGAAGGAGTTCGGGCATCACTTACACACCACACCAGCCAGAATGCCCGACAACAGTAGAACCTGCCGCGTTGCGAACCGTTATCGTGCCCTTGTATTCCCAGGCTTCCTGATACGGAGTATCGGGACCGTCCTGGTCCAGGTTCATGACAATTTCGACGCTATATTGCCCATCAGACGTGGCGAGCTTCCAGACCTGCTGCGACGCCGGGTCCCCTGTCCGGCTGATGCCGACAAGGTCGCGCATTTCCCCATCGATCAGCATGACGCCGTTTTCTGTATCGAAATCATCAAGGAAAAGGAAATTCCAGGTCTCCGGCTGGTCAAAGACGATCCCGCCATCAATCGGCTGGAAGGAACAATAGCTGTCCGGATTGGGGTTGTTGATGACACCGATCACCGGGGCGCCCTCCTGGGGCTCGGCGCTTGCAACCGACTGAACCGACGGCATCACACCGCAGCCGCCAACAAGGCATGCGGCGATGAACAGGACGAATTTCTCGGCGATGCCGACAGGCCTAATCATGACGCCCCCGCCTCCTGCTCGGCATAAAGCGCCGCCGCACCGCGCGCGAGGTCCCGGACGCGGGCGATATAGGCCTGGCGCTCGGTCGGGCTGATGGCGCCGCGCGCATCGATCAGGTTGAAAGTGTGGCTTGCCTTCAGCGCATAGTCATAGGCCGGCAGCGGGAAGCCCGCCTCGCGCAGGGAGTTCGACTGGTTTTCACAGTCGGCAAACCAGCGCAGCAGCATCTCGACATCAGACTGCTCGAAATTGAAATGGCTCTGCTGGACCTCATTGCCCAGGAACACATCGCCATAGGTCAGCGGCGTTGGCGAATCCGGCGCGTTGAAGGGCAGCTCATAGACATTGTCGACGCCGAACACATACATGGCCAGACGCTCCAGGCCGTACGTCAGCTCACCCGAAACCGGATGCACATCCAGGCCGCCCACCTGCTGGAAATAGGTGTACTGGCTAACTTCCATGCCATCGCACCAGACCTCCCAGCCGAGTCCCCAGGCACCGACCGTGGGGTTTTCCCAGTCATCCTCGACAAAGCGGATATCGTGCACCGTGTCATCGATGCCGATGGCTTTCAGGGAGCCGAGATAAAGGTCCTGCAGGTCCGGCGGGTTCGGCTTCAGGATCACCTGGTACTGGTAATAGTGGCCGAGCCGGTTGGGGTTTTCGCCATAGCGCGCATCGGCCGGACGCCGCGAGGGCTGGACATAGGCCGCCCGCCAGGGCTTCGGGCCGAGGGCGCGCAGCACGGTGGCCGGGTGCAGCGTGCCGGCGCCAACCTCCATGTCATAGGGCTGCAGGATGGCGCACCCCTTGTCGGCCCAATAGGCCTGGAGGGTGAGGATCAGGTCCTGGAAAGAAGCGGGTTTTGTCGGCGCGGCGGGCATGGCGGGCTCTTGTCGTCTAAGAGCGCTTGGCCTAGCGCCCGCCGCCGCTTTCCGCAAGCGGGGAGACCCGCCTGCCGGCCTCTCTGTCTCAAACGGGCCTAGAAGCCTTCATTGATGTCGTGATCGTCGGTGCCGTCGCGGCGGCCGCCAAGCAGCATGCCGCCGATTTTCGGATGTCCGAGCGCGGCAATGACGAGGCCCAGGACGACGCCGATCACCATGACCAGTTTGAAAAGCATTTGCGTGCTCCTTCCGTCAGGCCACGCCCCTGTCCTCCAACTCTATATAGGACAGGTGGACCTATCGTGTAAGGCGAAACCGGGCCGGAAACCGGGTCATGCCCAGTCGAGACTTTTTCCGGCCATGACCGAATCCAGGCGCTCTGCATCGTCCAGACGCAAGCCATCGAGCAGCGTGACTGGCCCCCTGCGCAGGCCTTTACGCGCGCGGATCAGCACCCGTTTGGCCGGCGCACCGGCGCGGGGGCGGATCGGCAGGATGGTGATCTCACCGGCCCGCCGGTCGAGCGCGGTGAGCAGTCCGGCAAGTTCCGCCGCCCGGTGGATCACCACCAGCCAGCCCTTCGGTCGGGCGGCAAACAGCATCTGCCTGATCCAGTCTTCTGTGGTCAGGCTCTCCAGATAGGCCGCGTCCTTGCCCGCGCCGGGCGCGCTGGTGCGGCCCGGCTCGAAAAAGGGCGGATTAGAGAAAACGAGGTCGAACCGGTTCTCCCAGGCTCTTGGAAGGTCGGCGAGATTGCCGGTTTCAATCTCGCAGCGTGCCTCAAATCCGTTGAGCGCCACGCCAGCCCGCGCGAGATCTGCCATCTCCGTATCGCGTTCGAGCCCGACGAACCGGCTCTCGCCGAGCCGCCAGGCCGCCGGCAGCAGCGCACCCCCTGCCCCGCAGCCAGCCTCCAGCGCCAGGTCCACCTCCGGCAGGCTGGCGGCCAGCAGGATGCTGTCGGTTCCCGCGCGAAAGCCTTCCGCCGGCTGCTCGATAGAGACCCGGCCGCCGAGCAGCGTGTCGCGCGTGGTCTTCACCCCGGCTCCACATCGCGCAGCGCGTGCTTGGCGCGCGAGGCATCTTCCTCATGCACCATCACCCGGCGCGGAAAAGCGCCTATATTGCCCTCGACTGCAGAAATGTGTTCATCGGCAACGAAGTGTTCGATACCCGCTTCGCTGAGCACATGACGCACATAACTCAACTTCACGAGATCGTTTGTTCGAAAAATCTCTTCCATGTATCAGCCTAGAAACTGCAGCCTGCGGCTCAGCGCCGCGTAACGTGGTGGGCGTTTTGCCCGTATCCATATCGTAACTCAGTCGCAAGACCAGAGCAGGATCCAGCGTGACCCAAACCCTGACGCCCCGACGACCCAAATCAAACGGGTCTGCCATCGAAACCCTGCAGTCGCTGCTTGCAGGCGATCTGGAAGCCGTCGAACGCCTGCTGGTGGCACGCGCGGCCAGCCCGGTTGCCATGATCCCGGACATGTCGGGCTATATTGTCGGGGCCGGCGGCAAGCGCCTGCGGCCCATGGTGACGCTGGCGGCAGCCCATGTCGCGGGTGGCGCGACACCCGGCACTCATGCCCTCGCAACGGCTGTGGAATATATCCACACCGCGACCCTGCTCCACGACGATGTGGTCGATGACAGCGACCTGCGCCGGGGCAAGCAGGCGGCCAAGCATGTCTGGGGCAATTCCGGCTCGATCCTGGTCGGCGATTTCCTGTTCGCGCGCGCCTTCACGCTGATGGTGGAGACTGGCAGCCTGGAAATCCTCGATATTCTCTCCCATGCCTCCACGGTGATCGCCGAGGGCGAGGTGCGCCAGCTCGCCGCCCAGGGCCGGCTCGACCTGCCGACCGAGGACTATCTCGCCATCATCGAAGCCAAGACCGCCGCCCTGTTCGAGGCAGCTGCGCGTGCCGGCGCTCTGTCAGGCGGCAGCGAGACGCTTGCCGACCCGCTGGCCGCTTATGGCAAGAATCTGGGTCTGGCCTTCCAGATCGTCGATGATGCGCTCGACTATGGCGGCACGACGGCCGTGATCGGCAAGTCGGTGGGCGACGATTTCCGCGAAGGCAAGCTCACCATGCCGGTGATCATCGCGCGCCGGCGCGGCTCGGACGAGGACAAGGCTTTCTGGGACCGGGCCATGCATGCCGAGACCCGCAAGGAAGGCGATCTCGCCCATGCTATCCACCTGATCCGGGCGACCGGCGCGGCCGAGGCCACGATTGCCGAGGCCCGCGCCTATGCAAGCCTCGCCCAGCAGGCGCTCAATACCGTGCCCGCCAGCCCCTATCGCGACGTGCTCGACGCCCTGGCAGATTTCACCGTCAGCCGGGTGAGTTAGCACTGCGCATATGCACAAGGCGGTGCGCGGTCCACAGCGCCGCGCCGGTTGTGGCCAGGGCAATGAACGCAGCCATATTGAGACCGGTGACATAGTTCTCGTCCGCTTTCACAAACTCGAAGAACACGCCCGCATAGGCGGCGCCGGCACAGACCAGCGTCATCGCCCACCAGAGCCCCGCAACCTTCCAGTGCGCCCAGCCCGCCGCCCGCAGGCGCTGATAGGCATGGTCGGTATGAGCCTTCAGAATATTCTTGCGCTGCCAGGTGCGCAGGGCGAGCGTCATCAGCACATCCACGGTGAAAGGCAGCGTCACGGTCAGCACATACCAGATCACCGCCATGCTGGAGGGTAGCGCCTGCAACAGCAGGATCGCGAGCAAACAGAACAGGCCGCCCAGGCCGAGTGCGCCGGCATCTCCGGCATACAGCTTGCCCGCCATGTTCCAGACAAGAAAGCCAATCGCGGCGGCCGGCACGAAGATGGTCAGGCCCGCGCCGGGCTCTACAAATTGCAGGCCAGGACACTCGCCCTGACAATACGCTGCGGCGATAAAGAGCGGAAACAGGCTTGCGATCATCAGCGCCAGGCAGCCCACCGCCAGGCCGTTCGACCCGTCCATGAAATTGGCTGCATTCACAAACACCAGCAGGAATAGGCCAACCAGACCCATCGCCAGCGCCACGCCCGGCGACAGGATATAGGCCTGATCGACCAAGACAGCCAGCACGGCCATAATCCAGGCGAGCAGGAGACCGAGCTTGACCAGTGCAGGCATGCCGCGCCAATCGTCCGCAAGACCGATCAGAAACGGCGCCAGCAGCAGCACGAGAACGACCAACAACTCAGGCAAGTCCGCCAGATAGACAAAGGCTGGATCGCCATAGGCCCTCAGAAAAGCCAGAGTACACAGCACGCCCGCCACAAGAATCCCGATCCCGCCAGCTGTCGGCACAGGCGCCTCTTGCTGCTTGCGCGCGCCATCGGGCGCATCGCGCAGCGGCAGCCAGCGGATCAGGCCGCAAAGTCCCCAGGAGAGGACAGCGGCAACCAACATGAATATGAGGATCATCCCCCCTCCCCCAGACGTGTGGCGCGCACCCACCAGTGGGGCGCTTCCTTCATCAGGACCGTCTGGGCAAAAAGTGCGTCATCCATGTGATCGAACAGGGCAAAACAGGTGGCACCGGAGCCCGACATGCGCGCCATCCGCGCGCCGTCGAAATCCCGCAGGCGCTCCAGGAGGAAGCCGATCTCCGGCACAAGGTCGATGGCGGGGGCTTCCAGGTCGTTGCGCGTGTGGCGGATCAGCCAGTCGATCAGTTGGTCGTGATTGCGCAGGCGCGGCACGGGGATGTCATCGAGCGGCGCGACCATGCAGGTCTCGTCATAATGGCGGAAGACCGGCCCTGTCGGGCAGGCAATGCCGGGATTGACCAGCAGGGCCGGGAGGCCGCCGCCGCGCTGGCGCAGGAAAAGATCGAGAATGGAACCCTGCAGCAAGGGCGTGACACGGTCGCCATCCCCGCGCATCAGGGCCGGCGCGGAGTAGACGCAGGCCAGCACATCCCCGCCGAGCTGGGGCGCGATATCGGTGGCGACATAGGCCGGCAGCTCGAAGATTTCGCGCGTCAGCAGGCGCAGGGCGGCGGCTGCATCGGCCGAACCGCCTCCGATCCCTGCGGCCACCGGCAGGGCCTTGTGCAGCTCGAAGGCGACCGGCGAGTTGCGCTCGGGCGGCACACGCACCTGCCCGCGCAGGCGCGAAAGGGCATCGAGCACGAGATTGTTGCCCACAGGCTCCAGCGCCACGGCATAGGGTCCGCTCAGTTCCAAGCTGTCCTCCTCGCTTTGCCGGGCAGTCAGGCGATCCGCCGCCTCGCGCCCGGCGAACACGACCAGGGAATCGAGCGGGTGGCGTCCGTCCCGGCGGGGCGGTCCAACATGCAGGTAAAGATTGACCTTGGCCGGCGCGAGGGCCGTGTGGAGGCTCACGACGGTCCGTGTCCCTCATGAGCATCCGGCAGATTGGGCGAGCTGTCCTCGGCCGGCAGTTCGACCACCGACATGAGGCTCTTGTGTTCCACCGGCAGGCCGGTCTGCAGCTTGGCATGCAGCGCGGTCACATCGCTCGGCCGGGGATTGAGCGTCAGCGCCCGGCGCCACTGGAAACGCGCCTCCAGCCGGCGTCCGGTATACCAGTAGGCATCGCCGAGATGTTCGTTGATCACAGGATCGCCGGGCGTGAGTTCTACCGCCCGCTCCAGATGCACCACGGCGCGGTCATAGTCGCCGAGCTTGAAATAGGCCCAGCCGAGGGAATCCAGGATCAGGCCCGAGCGCGGCTCCAGATCCACCGCGCGGGAAATCAGGCGCATGCCCTCTTCCAGAGACTGGCCACGATCGACGAGATTGTAGCCGAGATGGTTGAGGATCTCCGCATTGTCGGGCGACAGGGCGAGCGCCTGGCGCAGGTCGGCCTCGGCTTCCGGCCAGCGGCCAAGCCGTTCGCGCGCCGCACCGCGGGCGAGCCAGATGCGCCAGTCCATCGACCCGCTTTCAATATCCATATGGATGACGCGCGAGAACACCTCTTCAGCATCGTTATCGCGGTCGAGCGTGGTCAGGAGGTCACCGATCTGCACCATGAGATCGCGGTCCTGGGTGGAGGCCAGTGCATCATTGGCGACTTCCAGCGCCTCGTCATTATAGCCCTGCCGGCGCAGGGCCCAGGCGATCTGGCCGCGCGCCGTGGCGTAGAATTCCGACTGCTCGGGCACTTCCGACAGCACAGCGATGGCATCGCCGCGCCGGCCCGAGGTATCAAGCGCATCGGCCCAGAGCGTGCGCGCCACGTCCATGTCGGGGTCCAGCGCCAGGGCCATGGAGAAATAGACCCCGCTAAGGTCTGATCCGGTGCGCGCCGAGAGGGCTGCAGCCGGTGCGTAGATGGCGAGCGCGGCGCCTTCGCGCAGGCTTGGCCGGTGCACCGTAATCTGCTCGCCGGCGTCCAACTCGGCCTTCAGCCGGTCGATGGAAGGGTTGGGGCCGACCTCGCGGCGGAAGGCGGAGAGGATGGTCATCGCCTCCAGCGTGCGCCCGCGCTGGGCCAGCAGCCGGGCCTGGGCCTCTGTGGCCTGGGCCAGTCGGGGCCCTCGCTCCCAAAGCATCTCGAATACGGCCAGCGCCTCGGCATCCTCACCGGCGGCGAGATGGATCGTGCCGAGCATGTAGAGCGTGACGCTATCAATGATCGGATCATCGCCGAGCAGGGTGAGCAGCTGTTCCTTGGCCGCTTCCGGCCCGGACCGCTCAAGCGTCAGCCAGGCCATGAGATTGGCGGCCATGGTATGATTGAAATGCCCGTAGCTGCCGGCATGCAGATAGTCTTCGGCGCGGGAATAATTCCTGTCGCGGATGGCATCCACGGCCAGCGTCAGGCGCACGAGCGAGGAAGTCTGCGTCACCGCGCCCTCGACCTCTCCGGCAACGCGGGCGGCATCCTCGAACCGGCCGGCCATGAGCGCGGCGAAGACCGCGCGTTCGGCCAGCTCGGTTTCCCCCGGTGCAGCATCGAACGCGGCTTCGTAGCCCTCCAGCGCGCGGCGGGGATCATTGGTCAGGGCGGCATAGCGCGCGACGAGAAAGGCGCTGTAGCTGTCGGCCTCTGCCGGACGCGCGGAGCCGCCATACATCAGCGTCGCGATATGCCCGCGGTCCTGCACAGAGGTCGCCGTACAGCCCGCGAGGAGCGAGGGCAGCAGGGTGGTGCCGAGAAGGAACGCAAACGCTTTCATGACGCGAGTGTGACAATACCCCAGAGTCGTTGCAAGGATGTTAGGATCAGGTTTTCCGCTGGGTCGTTTCACCTTCATCCAGCGAAACGCGCGGCAGGGTGCGCCGCTCCGGCGCCGGCTCGGTCAGACCGTTCTCGATCTTCTCACGCAGCTCCTCGGCGACCTTGTAGGGCGGGAACTCGTCCAGGGCGGTTTCCCAGGCTTCCCGCGCTTTGTCTTCCTCGCCGGTATACCAGTAGAGGTCGCCGAGATGGTGCTCGATCTCCCAGTGCTTCTGCGGCGCCAGACGCGCCCGCGAGATCTCGATCATGCGCAGGGCATCCTCGATATGGCCCATCTTGAAATAGGCCCAGCCCAGGCTGTCGGCGATGTACGGGTCGTTGCGCGCCATATTGTTGGCGCGGAAGAGGATCTGGTAGCCCTCGGCCAGACGGTCGGTATGGCTGATGAGATAATAGCCCAGCGTGTTGAGCATATAGGGGTCGTTCGGGCGTTTCAGGCGCTCGCGCTGGATCAGCAGGAGGCCCTCATCCACCTGGCCGGCCTCGCCGAGCACATTGGCCAGATACATACGGCGATTATGGGTGTCGTCGATCTCGCGGGCGGTGCGGGCGAACTCCACCGATTCATCAAGGCGGCCGAACTGTTTCAGGATTTCCGCCTTCAGCGCCGCGGCCATGGCATCCTCGGCCGGGTTCTGGGCAAGCTCCATGGCTTGTCCGGCGAGCTCTATGGAGCGGTCCTCATCGCCCAGCAGGGCATGCAGGCCAACAGCGCCGGCGACGATGCCGAGACGCTCGTCTTCTTCCGCCAGGCTGAGGGCCTGGTCTAGCGCCGCACGCGCCGCATCGGGCTCGCGCGCCCACAGATAGGACTGGGCGGCGGAAATCTGCAGCGAGGCGGTCGGCTCCGGCGCGGACTGGGCGACATGAGCCGCGCCTTCGAACAGGGCCTGTTCCTGGAGCTGGTCGATCACATTTTCGCGCAGGCCTTCATTCTCCGGATCGATCAGCAGGGCGAGCTGGTTCATAGTCGCGCGCTGCTCGTCGAGACCATCCAGGCGCACGCCGATCATCGCATTGCGGATCAGGCGCTGTTGCCAGAGGGCCAGCGACAGGTCGGCGAAGGCGCGGGCGAAGGCCTTTTGCGGGGTGAGCACCTCATCATCGATGCCGCGTCCGGTCGCGAGAGATTCGATGGCGGCGGCATAGCGGGCGGCCTGTTCCGGCTCGGCTTCGGCGAGCTGGCGGTAGACATCCTGGGCCTCCTCTATGCGGCCGAGACGGCGCAGGAGCAGCGTGCGGCGGGCGATTACCATCTGCACATGGCCGAACATGATGCCCTTGGGGTCGAACTGGTGGTCCGGCGCCTCGATCCGCGTCGGGGTCATCACTTCATAGACCGCCAGGGCCTCCTCGGTGCGCCCAGCCGCTTCCAGCATGGCCGCCAGCGAGAGATCCGCCGTCAGGCCCGGCAGGTTCGCATCCATGTCACGGTGCATCTCGATCGCGGCGTCGAGATCGCCTTCAAGGGCATAGATCCAGGCATCGACAAAATCGGCCAGCGACTGGGTAAAGGGCGTCTGCTTGTTGGCAGACAAGTGGGCGCGCGCAGCGTCATAGTCGCCCGCGGCAATCTCGTCGACGGCCAGGATGACCTCGGTCAGCCCTTCCGGGCCAGCATCCTCGCTATCGGCCATGCGCACCATGGCGATGAAGGCAGCCATGTCGCCGGCCTTCACCGCGTCGAGCGGCACTGCGTAGGCCGCGATCCCGACCGGTTCGCCATCTTCGCCGCGCACGGCGGTCGCCATCGCCACATCCGAGACATTGTACTGTCCATTGAGCGCGGCTTCGATTTCACTGACGGGAAGTTCCGGTCCGTCTGCGGGCGGCGATGCCATGGCCTGACCAAGGATAAGTGCCGATACGGCGCCAGCCAGAACGAAACGCATGCGTCCTCTCCATATCTTGTTGCCACAACTGTGCATGCGGCACGCAGCCGCCGCAAGGGTGACACACAGGTTCGAGCTGCAGATGGACAGTTTCGCGGCAGGAAACCGCCCTGCTGCAGGCCAAACCCTCGCCCTCAGGACGAAATCAAAGCGTCTCAGCTTCAGGTGAACCAAGTCTTTACTTCGCTGCAAGCTTCTCCACCCCGCCCCTGAGGTTCAGGAACAAGCTGGGCGAGACGCCCCCGCATGTGCTGGATGTGCCGGACATATATCCCTTCATGGATGAAGAGCTGGTTGCTCTTTTCCATGAGCGGGCCGGACCGCTGATCTGGCCCGGCCGCCGGTGACCTACATATTCGGATAGGCCGGACCGCCGCCACCTTCCGGCGTCTCCCAGTTGATATTCTGGTTGGGGTCCTTGATATCGCAGGTCTTGCAGTGGATGCAGTTCTGCGCGTTGATCTGGAAGCGCATCTCGCCATTCGCCTCCTCGACCCATTCATACACCCCGGCCGGGCAGTAGCGCGCCGACGGGCCGTCATAGATGCCCAGCTCGGACGCCTTCTGAAGCTCCATATCCTTGACGATGAGATGAACCGGCTGGTCCTCGCCATGATAGGTGTTGGTGAAGGAGACATTGGTCAGTTTGTCGAAGCTGATCACGCCGTCGGGCTTGGGATAGTCGATCGGCTTGAAATTCTTCGCCGGCTTGAGCGCTTCCGCATCGGTCTTGTCATGGCTGAGCGTCGGCAGGTAGCCGAAGCCGAACCAGGAGCGCAGATACATGTCCGGCATGCCGAGCATGGCGCCCATCATGGTGCCGTAGCGCGACATCAGCGGCTTGGTGTTCCGCACGACCGAGAGGTCGTCATAGATCCAGCTGGCCTTGTAGGCATCGTCAAGCTCATGCAGCGCGTCGCCGGACCGGCCGGCCTGCAGCGCCTCCATCACGGTTTCCGCGCCGAGCATGCCGGATTTCATGGCATTATGCGTGCCCTTGATGCGCGGCAGGTTCACGAAGCCGGCCGAACAGCCGATCAGGCCGCCGCCAGGGAAGCCGAGCTTCGGCACAGACTGGATGCCGCCAGAGGTGATCGCCCGCGCGCCATAGGCCACACGCTTGCCGCCCTCGATATGTTTGAGCACATCGGGATGGTGCTTGTAGCGCTGAAACTCCTGATAGGGTGCGATGTAGGGGTTCTTGTAGTTCAGGTGCACCACATAGCCGACCGAGACAAAGGGCTCGCCATTGTCGCGAAACTTGTAGAGGAAGCCGCCGCCGGAAGAATATTTGGTGTCGGCCGGCCAGCCGAAAGTGTGCTGGACGAAGCCTTCCTTGAAGCCCTCTTCCGGGACCGACCAGACCTCTTTCAGGCCAATGCCGTATTTCTGCGGATCGCAATCGGCTTCCAGGTCATATTGCTTTTTCAACCGCTTGGTCAGCGAGCCGCGCGCGCCTTCGGCAAACAGCGTGTACTTGCCGAGGATTTCCATGCCCGGCTCATAGTCCGGCTTGTGGGTCCCGTCCTGGGCAATGCCCATCACGCCAGCGACCACCCCGCGCACCTCGCCCTGCTCGCCATAGAGCACTTCAGAGGCGGCAAAACCCGGATAGATCTCCACGCCCATATTCTCCGCTTCCTGGCCAAGCCAGCGGCAGACATTGGCGAGCGAGCCGGCATAGCAGCCGTGATTGTCCATGAATTTCGGGAACATGAAATTCGGGAAAGCCATGCTGCCCTTCGGCCCGAGCTGCTTGTAGCACTCCTCGGTCACCTCGCTGCGGATCGGGCGGTCATCGCGCGTGCGCCAGTCCGGGATCAGTTCGTCCAGCGCCTTGGGATCGAGCACCAGGCCGGACAGGATATGCGCGCCGATCTCACCGCCCTTTTCCAGCACGACACAGGTGCGCTCCTCGCCCGCTTCCTGGGCCAGCTGCATGAACCGGATCGCCGCAGACAGGCCCGCCGGCCCGCCGCCCACGATTACGAGATCATACTCCATGGACTCCCGCTGAACTTCGTCCGACATGTTTGTCTCTCCCAAAAGCTGGCGCTGGCCGGTCAGGCGCGCCTATACTGAAATCCCTGACGTTCTATTTCCACGCCCACGGTTCTTCACTGCGTCCCAATGACCGAAAGTTCAAGCGAATCCGCCCTGAAAGCCCTCACCGACTGGTGGGGTGAAATGGGTGTGGACGCAGACCCGGCGGCGATGAAAGCCTACCTTTCCGTCGCGGCCACGGGGCCTTCAGCGCCCGCCGCCCCTGCCCTGCCGCAAGGGCAGACGCCGGCTCCGCGCCCGACCCGGGCCGCGACAGATTGGGTCGCCATGGCCAGCTCTGCTGCCGCGGCATGCAACAGCCTGGCCGAACTGAGCGCGGCCATCGCTGCCTATGACGGTTCTCCGCTGAAGGCCGGCTGCCAGAACACGGTCGTCTTCGACGGGTTGGAAGGCGCGCCCGTCATGGTGATCGGTGAAGGCCCGGGCGCGGAGGAAGACCGCCAGGGCAAGCCCTTTGTCGGGCGCGCCGGACAGCTGCTCGACCGCATGCTTGGCGCCATCGGCCTGTCCCGGCAGTCCAATGCGCTTATCACGAATGTGAACTATTGGCGCCCGCCCCAGAACCGCAATCCCGAGCCCGGCGAACTCGCGGTGTGCCGGCCCTTTGTCGACCGGATGGTCGAACTGACGGCGCCGAAGCTGATCATCGCGGCCGGCGGCGTACCGGCCAAGGCCCTCCTGGACACCTCCACCGGGATCATGCGCCTGCGCGGCACAGAGAAAGTGCTGAAGCTTCGCGGCGGGAGGCAGGTGCCGGTGTTCCCCATCATGCACCCGGCCTTCCTGTTGCGCCGCCCGCAGGAGAAATCGCGCGCCTGGCGTGACCTGCAGATGATCGAGCAGCGCGCAAAGGCTCTCGGCGTCAATCTTGGCGGCTAGGCGGGCCCGGCATCAGACCAACCAGTGATCGAGCAGCAGACCGGTTTGCTTGCGAAAGGCAATGGCGTCCTCGCGCAGGGCATTGGCGAAGCGGCGCTTCATTTCGGCAGGAATCTTCGGCGGCTCCGGCGCCTTGTTGTTCTTCACCATGGACTTCACGGCCCCGACAAAGCGGGGCGAGGCGATGGCGCGAGCACGCACGCCGACCCCGGAATCGCGCAGCGAGTGCCACCATTTCGGCATCCGCGCGACCTGCTGGGCGCTGTTGTGATGGTCGAAATCCTGAAATGCTTCCGGCATTGGAAATCCGATATGGGAGGAAATCTTGCGCAGGGCGAGCTTTGGCCGGGAGACCAGTGTCCTGAAATCGATGACGAGGATCTGCTCCAGCGAGAAATGCTCCAGCCAGGCTTCCATCTGCCAGGCATAGCGGCTGGTCGCCAGGATATGGCGCTCTTCCCATGTGCCTTCGAGCCTGGACGGCTCGGGCAGGCCGGCCACGCCCCAGGTATGCTTGTACTGCGACAGGGCCCGCTGGACCGGGTCGCGCACGACATAGATCAGGCGTACATCGGGATTGGCGCTGGCAACATTGCCCGGCACTTCGGGAAAGACATCGCGCTTGGTGTAGTTCGGGCTGATCTCGCCGGGGATCGCCGCGCCCTCGGAGGCGAACAGGCTCTCATACCAGCTCATCCCCAGCGACCAGTTCTTGGACGCGATAAAGAAATCGGTTTCCTTCATTTTGGGGAGGATCAGGCCGGGCAGGCTTGCAAGATAGTTGTGTAGCGTGGTGGTTCCGGCCCGCATGGCCCCGATCACGAGAAACTCAGGGACACGTCGTACAGGGACGAGTTCTGTTCTTGCAGAAGCCTGGGCCATAAATTCGTGCTCTATCTTAAATTGTCAAATTCGCCTTTTCTTATTTGTCTTCTCCCTTTTCAGGATTATTTGGCAGACTTATAGACGTCCATTCAAGTGATCACACGTATCAGGTGAATACATTTTTTGATCCTATGCCATCTGTACTTTCTGTAATAATTCCAGCGCTTAACGCAGCATCAGAATTACCTCTTTGCCTAGAGGGACTTATGCCTGGATTATCTGCCGGACTCATCCGTGAGGCGATTCTGGTCGATGGCGGATCTGAAGACGCAACTCCCCTCATTGCACAAGAAACAGGCTGCCAGCTTGTCACTTGTGCGCCCGGACGGGCCGCGCAATTGCGCGCAGGCGCGGGCATAGCGCGCGGAGACTGGCTTTTGTTCCTCCATGCCGACACTTTTTTATCACGCGACTGGCCCGAACGGGTGGAAGCCCATATCAGGGAGCGCCCGCACAAGGCTGCGAGCTTCACCCTCGCCTATCGCTCCGATGACTCTGCCGCGCGATGGCTGGCAGCGCGGGCCAACCGGCGCACGCGCTGGTTCGGCCTGCCCTATGGCGACCAGGGCCTGCTGATTTCGCGCAAGCTCTATGAGGAGGTTGGCGGCTATCCGGACCTGCCACTGATGGAGGATGTGGCCATCGCCCGGGCGATCGGAAAATCGCGCCTCACCCTGCTCTCGGCCGAGGCCCGCACAAGCGCGGCGAAGTATGAGCGCGATGGCTGGCGCAGGCGGGCCTATTCCAATACCTGGCTGCTGGGCCGCTATCTGATGGGCGCCAGCCCGGAGCGCCTGGCGCGTCACTATACATGACGCGCACCCTGCTGATTTTTGCGAAATCCCCACGCATGGGCCTGGCCAAGACACGCCTGGCGCGCGGGACCAGCCGGAGTACGGCACGGCGCATTGCCCGCCTGGGGTTTGCTCACACCCTGCAGGCGGCAACCGACCCGCGCTGGCAGACCCGGCTTTATGCTGCTCCCGACAACGACCTCTATGAATGTTTCGGCGGGCTGTGGCCGGTCGGTCTGCAACGGCACTCGCAGGGGCGCGGCGATCTTGGCGAGCGGCTTGCGCGGGGCCTCAGCGAGGCGCCGCTCGGCCCGGTGGTCTTCATCGGCTCGGACGCTCCGGATGTTTCCAAGGCACTGGTCTGGCGCGCCTTTCGGGCCCTCTCGCGTGCCGACTGCGTGATCGGCCCGGCCAGCGATGGCGGCTTCTGGCTGCTCGGCCTGCACCGGCGCATTCGTGCGAACCATCCTTTCGACAATGTGCGATGGTCGAGCGCCGAGACCCTGTCGGATGTGGAAGTCAACCTGCCGGCAGGCGCGCGCATCGCCCGCCTGCCTGAACTGGTGGATCTGGATGAAGCCGAAGACTGGCGCGCCTGGGCCGCTAGCCGAAGGCGCTCATGCGCTGGGTAAACTCCTGCGGCGGGGAGGTTTCCTGCATCAGCGAGGACTTGATCGGACGCGGCGAGCCGAAGACATGGCCCTGGCCGAACGGAATATCGTATTCCAGCACTTCCAGCACCGTAGCCTCGTCCTCAAGCTTTTCGGCGATCATGGTAATGCCATAGCGGGAGAACACAGCCGAGACATCCTCACCCTTGATCTGCGCCATGATCGAGGAGGTCGGGCGCGGACCACTGGCATCGCGCAGCTGGTCGATCAGGTCCGCACCCCTGAATTTCACGAAGCGCACGCCGGCATCCTGCAGGCGCGGCAGATCGAGATCGAGCGAGGCGGCATGGTCGAGCGAGAAACGGAAGCCCATGCCGACCAGCTTGTCCATGTTCTCGCGCATCTCGCGCGAGCGCTGGACGAAGGCATCGGCCGGCAGTTCGAAGATCACAGCGCCCGACAGCGATTGATAGTCGGACATGAAATCGAGCACGAAGGGGAAGAACTTGGTGTCTTCCAGCGTCGCTGCGGAGATGTTGCAGAACACGCCCACGCGCCGGTCACGGTCGATCAGGCGGCGGACAATCTGAACGCAACGGAACAGGGTCAGCGCCTCGATCATGCCAAGAAGGCGCGCACGGCGAGCAGCATCGAGAAACTCGCCCGGCATGATCAGCGAGCCATCCTCCCGACGCAGGCGCGAGAGCCCCTCATAGAAGGCAACCCGGCGCTGGGGCAGCGACACCACCGGCTGGAGATGCAGGTCAACCCGGTTGTCCTCAAGCGCACCGCGCACATCGCGCAGGATCGGATCGACCCGGCCGAGCGACGGCGCAGAGGTCGGCGCGTGCACGCCATTGGCCGATTTCTGGGATTCCACATTCACCGTCAGGCGCTCGATCAGGCCTTCCAGCTGTTTCATTTCGGCCACCAGCGCATCGCGGCGCTCGGTCAGCTCATGCTTCAGCGTGGTTTCCACCGCATCGGTGCGCGCTTCGAGCACATTCACCCGGCGCGAGGTGCTCTCCTGAGCCGAGACAACGTCATCGAGACGCGCTTCAGCGCCCTTGTCCTTGCCGGAGAAAATAAACAGGTGCGCCTGGCCGAGCAGCAGCGCGAGCACAGCGCCGCCGCCGCCCGCGATCATCCAGTCCTGGGCGAGGTAGGTGTGCGCGCCGTAGGCGGCACCTGCCCCGAAGGCCAGATAAAGGAAAAAGAAAACCGCTTTCATGCCCCAGACCACGTAGCATACTTCGCACCTATCTTAACCGATAGACATGAGAAGTTAATGAATTTGGAGTCTTAACCAGACTTTCATGGCATTTCCATGGCTCGTCTGCCGGTCTCCTGTGCAATTGGTTTGCCAGTCCCAACCTACCGTCCCGGCGCATATGACGAAACCCCGAATGGCTACTGCACAATCAGGTGCGTGCGGGCCGGAAACGGCCATCCGGCAGGATCGGACAAGGCGTCGCAGTCCAGAGAAATATCCAGTGGCACGCCCTGCATCGGGGTCACCGGGCCGTTGCAGGGCGAAATCTGGAGGGCGCGTCCATCATAGCGAACCAGATAGGTCAGCTGGCCCGATAGTGCGGCCAGCGCATCGACTGTCAGGTCGCCGGTATCGAACACGCGCGCCTGTCCTGCAGGCGGCACGGCGGTCGGCGCGAGCAGTGCGGCATCAAAGTTACCGGCGGGGCGCTTGTTAAGGTAAACAACCGCGTCGGAACGGGCATGGGCCTCGTCGAGATGGGCGGCGAATGTGTCGATCCCGTCCGGGCCGACGAGGCTCAGCGGTAGGGTTCGGCCAAGCACCCAGCTCCGGTTGCGCAGGCGGGCCAGCCCCTCCAGCCCATCGGGATTGAGCGTGGCGACGAACACTGCATCCGGGATCGGGCGCTCCAGCTGTTCCAGTGCGCCCGTCACGCCTTCCGGCGCGCCGAAGACCAGGGTCTTGCCGCCGGCCATCACCACCAGACAGGGCATGCCCGCATTCAGGCCTGGACAACGCATGACGGCAAAGGCCGACGGTGCAATCGCGGGGGTCTCTTCAGGTTCAGCCGAGGGCGCGTTCGAAGCGCCGCATGCCGCCATTGCGGCCAGAGCAAGCGCTGCCAGCGCGCGTTTCAATCCCCCGCGTCCCATCCTAGCCAATCCGCTGCGTATCCGGTTCGGGCACCACGGTGTGTTCGATATGGCCGATGCCGTCGATCTCGACCCGCATCGTGTCTCCGGCTTTGAGGAATTTCGGCGGTTCGAAGCCCTGACCAACGCCCGCCGGCGTGCCGGTGAAGATCACATCGCCCGGCTCCAGCGTGAAGGCAATGGAGAGATGCGCAATCTGCTCAGGGATAGAATGAACCATCTCGCTAGCCCGCGCCTGCTGGCGGATATCACCATTTACGATGCCGCGAATTTCCATGTCCTGAAGCGTCGGTGCTTCATCCAGAGTGACAATCGCCGGGCCGAAGGGCGCATGCGTATCGAATCCCTTGCCCATCATCATGGTCGGGCTCGCCTTCTGCCAGTCGCGTACGGAATAATCGCAGCCGCAGCAAAATCCGGCGACAACCTCCCAGGCCCGCTCAACCGGCACGTGCCGGCCCGGTTTGCCGATCACAACCACCAGTTCGGCCTCATAGTCGAGGCGTTCCGACACGCGCGGCAGGTGCACCTCACCATAGGGCGGATGGGCGGCGGTGACCTGCTTGTTGAACCATTTCTGCGTGCCACCGGCCTTCATGCCGGAAAAGCTCACGCTTTCGGCGGCATGCGCCACATAATTCAGGGCCAGCGCGAGGATCTTTCCCGGCCGCAGAATCGGCTGAAGCAAGCGGACCTCTTCAAGTGGATGAGAATCGCCCAGCCGGGCGAACAGCTCATCCGGCGTTTTTCCAAGCCAGCCCTGCAGCGGAGAACGGCCCAGACTGCGCACAACTTCTGACTGAAGAATACCGGAGAATACATCATCCCGAAATTGATAGGTCACGAGTCGCATCGTCCGTGTTCCTCCTGTCACACTCCGGCTTCAATTCAACATGGCGCCGGAGTAATCTTGTTGAGCCGTGTTCGGCTTCGGAGTAGCGAAGTTGGTGTGGTGGAGAAAGTGAATTCATGGCCTTAGGCGTCAAGTCGGAAACCCAGGACATCGCGACCCTCTTCGGACCCGGTCGATTCCTGTGTCTGCCGCCCTATCAACGCAGCTATTCCTGGGGCGAGCGTGAAGCCATGGCCCTGCTCGGCGACCTGACCGAGGCGATGGATGCAGGTGTAGTGCATTTCATCGGCGCGATTGTGATGGTCAATGAGCCCGGTCACCCGATCGAGATCGTCGACGGCCAGCAGCGCCTGACGACCCTGACAATCCTGCTCTGCGTGCTGCGTGACCTGGAAAGAAGCGAGGAGCGCAGCGATGCGCTGCACGCGCTGATCCAGTCCGACGAGCCCAACTCCAAGGGCCTCGGCTGGCGCATGTCGCTGAACCATCTGGACGGGGATTTCTTCCGTGCCACCGTCCAGCGCCGAGGCAGCGCCGCGCTGTTCGAGGACGAACCGCACGAAAGCGCCAGCCAGCGCCGGATCAGCGAAGTGGCCCTCGGCTTCAAGCGCGAGCTGGAGAAGATGAGCCCGGAAGAGCGTTCCCACCTCGCCGATACCATCGTCACCCGCTGCGCCATGGTGATCTGCACCGTGAAGAACCGCGACATGGGCTACAAGGTGTTCCGCGTACTGAACGATCGCGGCAAGGCGCCGAACGCCCACGACATCATCAAGACCGACATTCTCGAACGCGCGGGGCTCACCCTGCAGGAGGCCGATCACTATGCCTCCCAGTGGGCCGAGTATGAGGCCATGATCGGCGGGGCGGCCTTTGACGACCTGCTCCGCCAGATCCGTGTGTTGTTCGACAAGTCGGCCAAGGGCGACCTCATCGCCGGCCTGCGCAAGAATGTGATCCCGCGCGTGTCAGCCCGCACCTTTCTCGATGTGATCCTGCCGCGCCATGTGAGGGCCTATGGCGAACTTATCACCGGCAGGGTGGAATTCGGCGCCCTGAGTGAACCGATTGGCGCCTATGTCAACCGCATGCGCGCGCTCGATCATCACACCTGGCGCGCCCCGGCCCTGAAATTCCTGGTCAATCATCGCCACGCCACCAATTCCGCGGTGGAGTTCTTCCGCCGGCTGGAGCGCCTGGCCTATTGCCAGCAACTGATCACCCCGAAAAAGGACCAGCGCGACCGCCGCTACCGCCGCGTCGTCGAAGCGCTCGACAATCCGCGCTCGGTGTTTGCCGACACCAGCCCGCTCTCGATCACGCCGGAGGAAGCCAAGAAGGTGCGCGAGCGCCTGCTCGGCCGGTTCGCCACATTCGGCCAGCGCCGGGCCATGGCGTTGCGCATGAACGCGGCGCTGGAAGGCGGCCAGACCCTGCCGCCGGAAGCCGATGCGACGGTAGAGCACGTCCTGCCGCGCAATCCTGGCGATGACAGCTACTGGCACACGGTCTGGCCCGATCCGGCCAAGCGCCGCGAGCTGTGCGACACGCTCGGCAATTTCATCCTGCTGCCGCACTCGCAGAACCAGAAAGCCGACAGGCTGGACTACCGGGCCAAGAAGAAGGTCTACTTCAACGGGTCGGGCGGCGCGCACTTCGCCCTGACCCGCGACCTGGAGCTGCAGGAAGCCTGGACAGCGGATGTGGTGCGCCAGCGCACCGAGCGCCTGGCGGAAATCCTGATGCGTGACTGGGGCCTGGACTAGGCCTGACAAGGAAACCGGAGACCCGCGCAATGACGAGACAGGAAGACAGCGCGGCCGTCCGCCGGATCCTGACCGAGCGCGGACCGCTGCTCGGCAAGGAGATCGCCGCGGCCCTGCCCGGCCTCAGCCATCTCGCGCTCTGGCAGGCCTGTTTCAGCGATGACGATATCCAGATCTCCCACTTTGCGAGCTATTATCTGCGCTATGATGTCCAGCGTGCCGATCAGGTGCGGCTCAGCCCGTCCGTGCTGCGCGACTTTCTCTCCTTCACGCTGATGAGCCTTGCCGGCCAGCGCGGCGCGGTAATCGACCGCCAGATCGAGCTGTCGAATTATCACCGCGGGGTCAGCCAGTCGAAAATCCAAATCGCGCGCACCATCATGACCGATGTGATGGGCACCCTGACCCAGGCGGAAAAGGGCACGATGTGCGCCTTCATCGCCGGCGACAATGCCTATTTTCTCGGCCATGAGGAACCGCGCCGGATCGAGCAGACCGGCCAGACCGTCAGCGGCTCGGATATCGACATCATCATCGTGCATGACGGCCTCAGCGATGAGAGCGTGGCGATGATCGAGCGCACCATCCTGCAGGCCAAGACCTTCTATCTGCGCTCGCCGCGCTTCAACCAGGAGGTCGATTTCATCGTCAAATCGGTTGACAGGATGTTCGACCAGTTTGCCTATTCGAACATCCACGAGAAGATTGCCAGCAAGATCGCCTATGAATCCATGCTGATTGCCGGTTCGGTCCAGCTCTACAGCTCGATTGTCGAGGGCCTGGAGACCTCGGGCGTGAAACAGCTCATCGAGGAAGACTTCGAACGCGCCCGCGCCCTGCGCCAGACGGCCATGCGCACCCTCCTGCATGCCGACCCCGACCTGCTCGACGAAAACACCGAGTCACTGTTTTTCTTCTCACGCGAACGCTTGGAATTCTCCTGAGACTTGCCGCATAAGGGGCGCCTCAGTTCACCCCTTTCCGCCCTCCGGACCCGGCTTCTCCATGCGTTTTTCCGTCGTCATCGTGAATTTCAATGGCGGCGAATACCTGCAAGGGGCGGTGGATTCCCTGGCGGCACAGACCTTCCGCGATTTCGAGGTCATCGTCTGGGACAATGCCTCGAGCGACAAGTCAGCCAGCCATCTCGACACCTCGAAGCTGGATCGGTGCAGGGTCGTCGAGTGGCCGGAAAATCTCGGTTTCGCGGCGGGCAACAATCGCGCGGCCGAGCAGGCCAGCGGCGAATGGCTGGCCCTGCTCAATCCCGATGCGGTGGCCGCGCCGGACTGGCTGGAGCGCATGGACGCGGCGATCAGGGCCGACCCGGCCTGCCGCATGTTCGCCTCGGCCCAGTTCAATCTCAGCGATCCCACTATACTCGATGGAACCGGCGACAGTTATCTCGTCTTCGGCTTTCCCTGGCGCGGCGGCTTCGGCCATCCCGCCAGTACCTTGCCCGGCCCGGGCGAGTGTTTCAGCCCTTGCGGCGCCGGCGCGATCATCCACACTGCCAGCTTCCGTGACTTCAACGGCTTCGATGAGCGCCTCTTCTGCTATTGCGAGGATGTCGATCTCGGCTTCCGCATGCGCCTGGCCGGAGAATACTGCCTGTTCGTCCCGGATGCCGTGATCCTGCACGAGGGTGGAGGACTTGCCGGCAAGCAGAGTGAGTTCGCCGTCTATCACGGCACGCGCAACCGGCTCTGGGTCTATCTGACCCGGATGCCGCTGATCCTCTTGCTGCTCACCCTGCCGGGCCACCTGATCCTGACACTCTACCTGATCGCCCATGCCGGCCGCAGCAAGCGGGGCCGGTATACGCGCCAGGCCCTGCGCGACGCCCTTTCAGGCCTGAAAGCGCATCAGCGCAACACGGCCTGGCCGACACCCAGGCGCAAGGTTTCCCTGCTGGCCCTCGCACGCTCCATGGCCTGGAATCCCTGGCGCATGCACAGGCTGCAGCCGCATATTCGGGCCAGACGCAAATCATGACATATTGGTCACTGCAGGTTTCATCGCCCGGCCCTTGCAATCCGCCGCGACGTGGGCTTTCAGGGAACGGGTCATTCCCGTAGCGTAGAAGAGTTTTTCATCGCCATGTTTGTGCCAACGCCACTTCCGGGCGTGCTGGAGATCCAGCCGCAGAAAAATTGCGATGATCGCGGCTTCCTCGTCGAAACCTGGAACATGGAGCGCTACCGTGCCGGCGGGATCCATGTCGATTTCGTCCAGGACAACATGTCCTTCTCGCGCCATCGCGGCACGGTGCGCGGCCTGCATTTCCAGCTGCCGCCCCATGCCCAGGCCAAGCTGGTCACCTGCCTGAGCGGCCGGATCCTCGACATTGCCGTCGACCTGCGCCCCGACAGCCCGCATTTCGGCCGGCATATCTCGCTGGAGCTGTCGGCGGAAAAGGGCAACCAGATGTATGTGCCCGAAGGCTTCGCGCATGGGTTCTGCACGCTGACCAAGGATTGCCTCGTCGCCTACCGCCTGTCGAACACCTATGCCCCGCAGGCCGAGCGGTCACTGGCCTTCGACGACCCGGAGCTCGGCATCAACTGGCCGATCACGCGCGAGCAGGCCCATCTCTCCGACCGCGACCGCACGGCCCTCAGCTGGGCCGATATCCGCGAAAGCCTTGTCGCATGAAAGCCCTCGTCACCGGCGCGGCGGGCTTTATCGGATCGGCCCTCTGCAAGGAGCTGGTGGCCCGCGGCTGGCAGGTGACCGGGTTCGACGCCCTCACCTATGCCGCCCATCTCGGCTCGCTGGAACCGGAACTCTCGACCGGCCGCATGCGCCTCATCCGTGACAGCATCTGCAATGCCTGGGCGGTCAGCTCGGCCCTCTCGGACCTCCAGCCGGACGTGATCTTCCATCTTGCCGCCGAGAGCCATGTCGACCGTTCCATAGACGGGCCCGAGACATTCCTGGATACCAATATCCATGGCACCTTCACCCTGCTCCAGGCCTCGCGCGAGCTGGCCCGGCGCAGGCCCGGCTTCCGGTTCGTGCATGTCTCGACCGATGAAGTATTCGGGGAGCTGGGACTGACGGGCCGTTTCACCGAGGCAAGCGCCTATGCCCCGCGCTCCCCCTATGCCGCCAGCAAGGCCGCCTCGGACCATCTCGTGCGCGCCTGGCGGCACAGTTTCAGAATGCCGGCCATCATCACCAATTGCTGCAACAATTTCGGCCCCCGCCAGTTTCCCGAAAAACTGATCCCGCTGATGGTGCTCAAGGCCCTGCAGGGCAAGCCCATGCCGGTGTATGGCGAGGGCGAGCAGGTACGAGACTGGCTGCATGTCGAGGATCATGCCCGCGCGCTCATCACCATCGCCGAGCATGGCCTGGTCGGCGAGACCTATCTGGTGGGCGCCGGCCAGGAGCGCCGGAATATCGACATGGTCCGCGCGATTGCCGCTATCATGGATGACCGCCACCCCGCCGGCGCCCCGCATGCCCGTCTGATCACCCATGTCGAGGACCGGCCGGGCCATGATTTCCGTTATGCCATCGACGCCTCCAGGTTACGCTCAGAGCTGGGCTGGGCACCGCAGGTAGACTTCGAAACCGGCCTTGCCGCCACGGTGGACTGGTATCTCGACAATCGCGACTGGTGGCAGCCCATCCTGGACGGGACCTATCAGGGCGAACGCCTGGGACTTGCCACTTGAGCCGGAAACGCATTCTGACCATTGGCCGTACCGGACAGGTGGCACAGGCCCTTGCCAGTGCTGCGGCCAGCCGGCCTGACATGGACATAGTGTGTCTGGGGCGCCCTGACATCGATCTTGGCGATCCTGAGAGCCTGCGGGCCGCGATCACGCGCTATCGTCCCGATCTCATCCTCAATACCGGCGCCTATACCAATGTCGACGGCGCGGAGAGCGAGCCCGAAGAGGCCATGCGCCTCAACCGGGATGGCCCGGCGCATCTGGCAAAGATCGCGGCCGCGGAGGGATGCGCACTGGTGCAGCTCTCCACAGATTGCGTCTTCGATGGCGTTCTGGAGCGCGCCTACAGGCCGGGCGACCCGACTTTCCCACTCAGCATCTACGGCCAGTCGAAACTGGCCGGGGAAGAGGCGGTCCGAGTCGGGCTGGAGCGTCACCTGATAGTCCGCGTCACCTGGATCTTCAGCGCGCTGGGATCGAACTTTGTCACCAAGATGCTGGAACTTGCCGGCAAGCACGACACGCTGCGTGTCGTCTCCGATCAATGTGGCTGCCCGACCTATGCTCCCGACCTGGCAGACGGCCTGCTCGCGATGAGCCTTGCCGCGCTTGAACCGGGCTTCGAGAATTGGGGAACATATCATCTCGCCGGGACGGAAAGTCTCAGCCGCCATCACATGGCTGTCGCAATTATCGAGGAAAGCCTGCGTGCAGGAGGCCCCGGCGCAGAGGTTTTGCCGATCTCCACAGAAAATTTTGCCGCGCCTGCAAGGCGCCCCCTGAATGCACGGCTCGACTCCTCCAGGACCGAGCAGGTATTCAGCGTGCGCATCGAAGACTGGCGCAAGAGCCTGACGCGCTGCGTGCACGAACTGGTGATGGGAGAGACATGCCGATGAAGGGTATCGTCCTGGCAGGCGGACGGGGCACGCGCCTCTATCCGCTGACCAAATCCATCTCGAAACAGCTGCTGCCGGTCTATGACAAGCCGCTGGTCTATTATCCCATCAGCACGCTGATGCTGGCCGGCATTCGCGAGATCGCGATCATCACAACGCCCATGTCGCTACCGCTGTTCGAGCGCCTGCTGGGCACGGGCGAGGACTGGGGCGTGCGCTTCACCTTTCTCGAACAGGACGAGCCGCGTGGCCTGGCAGAAGCCTTCCTGATTGCCGATGAGTTCATCAATGGCGACCCGGTCGCGCTCGCGCTCGGCGACAATATCTTCTACAGCGCAGGCCTCACCGGCCTGCTCACAGAGGCGGCCACGCTGACCCGTGGCGCCCGCATCTTCGCCAGCGAGGTCTCCGACCCCACACAGTTCGGCGTTGTCGGCTTCGACCGCGATGGCAGGCCGGCCTCGCTGCAGGAAAAACCGCCCCGTCCGGCCTCGAACTGGGCGGTGACCGGTCTTTACTTCTATGACCGCCATGTGATCGAGATTGCCCATTCCGTCAGGCCATCAGAGCGGGGCGAGCTGGAAATCACGGATGTGAACCGGGCCTATCTCGAAGCCGGGACACTGGAAGTGATCCGCCTGCCGCGTGGTACGGCCTGGCTTGATGCCGGCACGGTTGACAGCCTACTGCAAGCCTCGCAATTCGTGGCAACGCTGGAAGCACGCCAGCGCATGAAACTCAGCTGCCCGGAAGAGGTGGCATACCGGAAAGGCTTCATATCCCGGGAGGAATTGCTGGCCCTGGCGTCCGGCCACCAGGATGAATATGGCGCATATTTGCGCAAGATTTCCGATGGTGACCAATGATGTGGCATTGCACAAGACAAGGCGGCTTCACTGTGCAGAAAACCTGTTTCGACACACCAATCCCGGGGCAATTGGCCCCGACTGACGCTGCTTTATGAAGGCCACGGATCTTAGCTAACGCCGGCACGGGGATGAGACTTTCAGCCGGCATCGCTCCAGACAAAGGTAAAGTTGTTAATGATGGAAAACCCCTCAACAGCGCTCTCGCACCTCGACCGGCTGGAGGCTGAGTCGATCCATATCATGCGCGAGGTGGCTGCCGAGGCCGAGAACCCGGTGATGCTCTATTCGGTCGGCAAGGACAGCTCCGTGATGCTGCATCTTGCCCAGAAGGCCTTCTATCCGTCCGTGCCACCCTTCCCGCTGATGCATGTCGATACGACCTGGAAGTTCCGCGAGATGATAGAGTTCCGCGACCGCCGGGCCCGGGAAGTCGGCATGGACCTGATCGTCCACATCAATCCGGATGGCGCAGAAGAAGGCATCGGGCCTTTCTCACACGGCTCATCCCTGCACACCGATGTGATGAAGACCCAGGCGCTGAAACAGGCGCTCGACAAGTACAAGTTCACAGCAGCCTTTGGCGGCGCGCGCCGCGATGAGGAGAAATCCCGCGCCAAGGAGCGCGTTTTCTCCTTCCGCACCGCCGAGCATCGCTGGGATCCGAAGACTCAGCGCCCGGAACTCTGGAATCTCTATAATTCCAACATCCGCCAGGGCGAGAGCATCCGCGTCTTTCCGCTGTCGAACTGGACCGAGCTCGACATCTGGCAATATATCCGCCGCGAGAATATCGAGATCCCGTCCCTCTATCTGGCCGCCGAACGCCCGGTGGTGGAATGGAATGGCGTGCCGATCATGGTCGATGATGACCGCATGCCCGAAGAACTGGCGAAGATGGCCGTGACCAAATGGGCCCGTTTCCGCACGCTCGGCTGTTATCCACTGACAGGGGCGGTGGAAAGCCGCGCCACCACCCTGGACGAAATCATCCAGGAAACACTCCTCAACACCTCCTCCGAACGCCAGGGCCGGGTCATCGATTCCGACCAGGCCGCCTCGATGGAGAAAAAGAAACAGGAAGGGTATTTCTGATGCGCCTTCACGACGATCTCATCGCTCAGGATATTGGCGCCTATCTTGAGGCCCATGAGCACAAATCGCTTCTGCGCTTCATCACCTGCGGTTCCGTGGATGACGGCAAGTCGACCCTGATCGGCCGGATGCTCTATGATTCCAAGATGATCTATGAAGATCAGCTGGCGAACCTGGAAGCCGACTCCAAGAAAATGGGCACGCAGGGCAAGGATATCGACTTCGCCCTGCTGGTCGATGGCCTCGCCGCCGAGCGCGAACAGGGCATCACCATCGATGTCGCCTATCGCTTCTTCTCGACCCAGAAGCGGAAATTCATCGTCGCCGACACGCCCGGCCACGAGCAGTACACCCGCAACATGGCCACCGGCGCCTCGACCGCTGATGTCGCCATCCTGCTGATCGATGCCCGTCGCGGCGTGTTGACCCAGACGCGGCGCCACGCCTTCATCACCTATTCGCTCGGCATCCGGCACATGGTGCTGGCGATCAACAAGATGGACCTTGTGAATTATGACAAGGCCGTCTTCGACGAGATCACGGCCGAGTTCATGGCCTTTGCCGACGAGCTCGGGCCAGATCTCGAAATCGAGCCGATCCCCATGTCCGCACTCAAGGGCGACAATATCACCGCGCCGGGCGGCAATACGCCCTGGTATTCTGGCCCGTCACTGATGGAATATCTCGAAACCGTGCCGGTCGACGATGCACGCCGCAATGCGCCCTTCCGCATGCCGGTGCAGTGGGTCAACCGCCCCAATCTCGATTTCCGCGGCTTTTCCGGCCAGATCGTCTCGGGTACCGTGAAGCCCGGCGACCGGGTCAAGACGCTACCTTCGGCCAAGGAAAGCCGCATCGCCCGCATCGTCACCATGGATGGCGACCTGGAAGAGGCCATGGCCGGCCAATCGGTGACGCTCACCCTGGAAGACGAAATCGACTGCTCTCGCGGCGATGTGATCGTGACGGCCGAGAACCCGCCTGAAGTGTCCGACCAGTTCCAGGTCCGGCTCCTCTGGATGTCGGAACGCCCGCTCCTGCCGGGCCGCAAATACATCTTCAAGATCGGCGCAAAACAGGTGCGCGGCACCATCAATGCCCCGAAATATGCGATTGATATCAACACGCTGGGCGACGAACCGGCGCGCACGCTGGAGCTCAACGAGTTCGGCGTGACAACAATCGCGCTCGACGAGCCGATCGCCTTCGATCCCTACACCAATATTCGTGAGATGGGCGGCTTCGTCATCATCGACCGCCTGAACTATGACACGATGGGAATGGGCCTGGTTGATTTCGCGCTGCGGCGCGCCTCCAATATTCATTGGCAGGAACTGGATGTCGACCGCGTGGGCCTCGCAGAACAGAAAGGCCAGAAACCGGCGATCCTCTGGTTCACCGGCCTTTCCGGCTCGGGCAAGTCGACCATCGCCAATATCGTGCAGAAACGTCTTTACGCGATGGGCCGCCACACTTTCGTGCTGGACGGCGACAATGTCCGCCATGGCCTGAACCGCGATCTCGGCTTCACCGACAGCGACCGCGTGGAAAATATCCGCAGGATCAGTCATGTTGCCCGGCTCATGGCCGATGCCGGCCTGATCGTGCTTGTCTCCTTCATCTCCCCCTTCCGCTCGGAACGGCAGATGGCGCGCAATCTGACGCCGGAAGGCGAGTTCGTCGAAATCTTCATCGACACGCCGCTGGAAGTGGCCGAAGAGCGCGATGTGAAAGGGCTCTACAAGAAGGCGCGCGCTGGTGAGATCAAGAATTTCACCGGTATCGACAGCCCCTATGAGCCTCCGCTCAATCCTGAAATCCAGATTGGAACGATCGAAAAGTCCGCCGAAGACTCTGCCGAGAACATCCTCGCCTGGCTGCGCGAGAAGGGCATTGTCTGACGGGCAGGCAATCCCTTCGATCCAGCGTCAAGGAATGGTCGCTTTCATTTGCGAGGGAGACAGTCGCTGGAGATGAGCTGTGCATGATGGAACCTCGACACCCGCACGAACTGCTAAATGGCCGCCATGTCTGCAACATGGAATATCATGGCGGCTGATCTGGAAACCGGAGTTTGAACATGAAACGATACCTTCTGGCATCCCTAGTCCTTCTGGCCGCGTGCAATAGCGAGACCGGCACCGATGCGGTTGCTCCACCGCTCGAACCCGAGGCTGAGGCGCCCGCTGAAGCCATGGTGCCGGCGGGGCCTGCGCTGGCCTCCGAGATAGTGATTACACCGACAGCGGATATCTTCGAGACCGTCCGGGTCCCCGGCAAGGTCACTGTTGTCCGCAATGAGGATGACACACTCACGATTACCGGCACGAATGCGGCAAATCCCGGCGGTGAAACCTCCGGTGTGGCCTTCCCGATCCTGGGCGAGCTGGAAACCCGGATCAGCGGCTCGCGGCTGACCGTGTCTGTCCTGGCCAAGGCAGCGAGCGACGCCGGCGGGCAGATGAAAGTGGTCTACTCCACCAATGAATCGGGCAATAGTGGCTGGCAGGATTTCGATCTCGGCAGTGATGAGTTCGAGGTCTACAGCTTCAAATATGTCGTTCCGCGTGCGAGCGCAGACGCTGGAAGCGGTGACTTTCTCAGCATCCTGCCCGCAACCGCCGAAAACGGCCTGGTCGTCGCGGCGGTCGGTCTCGACATCGAGCCCCTGCCCGAGCGCTCAAGCACGGCGCCGGCCGAAGGCGGCGAATAGGCCTTGCTTCGCATATCCCGTCAGGGCAGCGGCGAACCGTCCCTGTCCTGACGGGCCATGCCCTCGAACTCCAGCCAGCCCAGCTTGGCCAGCCAGAACAGTGTCCGCGCCGCCTTGACGCGGCGCCCCGCCGGTATACGCGCCAGCACAGCATCCCAGCTTTGCGGCCCGGCCGAGAGAGGGCTGACCAGCGTCATCAATTCCCTCAGTCCCAACAGGCTTTCCGGTATCGGCAGCATGCCAGGCAGGCTCGCCATCTTGCGGACGTTCTCGGGCGTGATTTCCTGTTTCAGAAGGATGCGGGTCTGCGCTGTCACCTTGTGGTCCGGATAATGCGCAAACATTGCGAATGGGTCTGGACGGCGCGGATTGGCCCAGCCGGGCTCCGGCGCCGGGGTGTGACGGCCCGCCACCTTTGCCCGGCGCGCATTCTGCTCGGCCCAGAGCGCCTGGTATTGCGGGATGATAACGGACCAGTCGAACTGGCTGCGCGCATGTGCCTGCCCGGCCTGGCTGAGCCGCACGCGAAGCCCGGTATCGGAAGCAAGCCGCAGGATCGCGTCCGCAAGCGCTGCCTCATCGACCCAGACCGACTGCGCCGCCGCGGCGATATAGCGGTCATAATCGAACTGTCCGTTCTCGTGCGAGGCGATCAGCGCTTCGCCAGCCCCGGCTGGCGGCGCCGCACAGGGAATGAGCAGGCCGGTCTCGCCATCCCGGATCGTGTCGCGAAAACCGTTCCAGGCCGGAACCACGGGCACGACGCCCGCCGCCATGGCTTCCAGCGGCGCCAGACCGAACGTCTCCTGGATATTGTCGACCGGCAGGACAAACACATCCCCGGCAGACCAGGCCTCCCGGCGCACCGCCGGCTCGCGCCCGTCGAACACATGCAGTTTCACATTCGGACAGAGCGCCGCCGCGCCTTCGCGGAAGACCCGCTCCTGATGCCCGTCCGAGAACCAGCCGGCCAGTGCGATATGCAGCTGCCCAGGCGCGGTGCGGCTGGCCGTTTCGGCGGCACGGAAAAGGACATGCGGCCCAGCCTTGGCGTGGAAGGAAAGGCGTCCGAACCAGAGCAATACAGTATCTTCCTCGCCCGCGCCCATGCGCGCGCGCCAGATCTGCCGGGCATCCGGCAGGCGCTGGAAATCATCGGTATGGATGCCAAGCGGGATGACAGGCAGCATGGGCCGGGGGGGCGGCGTGCCGCCGAACCGCGATGCGAGATGCGTCTCCATCCGGTCCACTACACCTTCCACGGCAGTCAGCACGGCCTGGGAGGTGCAGATCAAGGCGTCGTGTTCGAAGAGCGGGGCCGCCGGCAGGTCAGCCAGCGCGTCCAGTGCGCCTTCCGAGGAGATCGTGTGCGTGACCCCGCAAACTGACCAGCTGTCCGGCGCGGCGCGGAGCCTCGCCCAGGAGGCCGTGGCAATATGCGGATCAGGCCGGAAAAACACGCCATGCCGGGCGAGGCCGCCAGCATCGCCCGGCGACAGGGTCTCGATCTCGAAGCCCGCATTCCAGCCGTCCAGCTGGCGCTTCAGTGCCGCACTGTCTTCCGGGCCGGGCACGACAGCGCCAAGACGCTCGGCCGACAGATGCCTGGCGAGCCCCTTCAGGAAACTTTCGCCGGCCGCATGCCGCCCCATGAGCCGCTTGCGGCCCTGGGTTTCAAAACCATCGCGGACATAGAACAGGGCGCAGGACGTATTCGCGCTCGGCGTATCGGAAGAGGCGGTCATGTCAGCGCCTCTCTACAGACATGAGTGCGGCGCCGAAACCCTTTCGGCGCCGCAAGGATAAACGGAACTTCGCGCCTCAGAGGACGAAATCACTGGCGTCGAAGTCCGGGCGTCCCCAGACCGTGATCATCATGTCGGCAACACCGTCGCCATTCACATCCATCATCAGGAGCGTACTGTTGTCGGCGAAGAAGGCGATTGAAAGCTCGCCAGCCTGGCCGGTGAACTGACCATCGATCAGGGTAAAAGCCTGGTCGCCATCCTGGGTGGTATCGGCATCAATGGCCGACAGGTCGATCAGGTCACCCTGAGCTTCGTTGAAGCCCTGGATCACATCCCGTCCCGACAGAGCCGCCGTGGAGTCCGACAGACTTTCATAGACGAACGTATCCTGCCCACCGCCGCCAAGCAGGATGTCTCGACCGCCACCACCATAGATGATGTCGTCGCCCTGCCGGCCTTCGAGAACATTGTCGGATGAATTTCCGCGAATGATATCGGCATCATCCGTACCGATGATATTTTCAATGCTCGATAGACTGTCAATGGCTCCGCCAGCCTTCATAACCTGTGGATAGCTATTCAGATTGACAGTGATGCCATTTCCGAGGCCCGAATAGTCGGCTGTATCGGTTCCGTTTCCACCACTCAGGGAATCATTGCCGCCGCCACCGATAAAGAGGTCGTCGCCATCCCCGCCGTACTGGGAATCATTTCCGGCGGCACCCGCAAGGATATCATCGCCTGCATCGCCATACAGGCTATCGTTTCCGGTAGCGCCCAGAAGGTTATCGTTTCCGGCACCGCCATAGATGTAGTCGTTTCCAGCACCGCCATTGAGGCTGTCATCACCCGCGTCACCCTCAATGGTGTCGTTGCCATCCTCGCCTTCAATGATGTCGCTGCCATCGCCACCAGTGAGGAGATCATTACCGGCATCGCCCAGAATCTGGTCTTCGCCGCCGCCGCCGAAAATGGTGTCATTCGTTGTACCGCCGGTCAGTGTATCAGCGAAATCGCTGCCGATCAGGCCTTCAATACTGTCTAGCGTATCCATGCCGGCATTGATGGTGTTTTGCGCGCCGGCCACGCCAAGCGCCACGGTCACACCGCCAGCCGCGCTCTCATACGACGCAAAGTCATTACCTGTGCCGCCATTCAATGTGTCATCGCCATTGCCACCGTCGAGAATATCATTCCCTGTGTCGCCATTCAGCGTGTCATTGCCATTGCCACCGGACAGCTCATCATTGCCGCTGCCGCCGGTCAGCAGATCATCGCCGTTCAGACCCTCAAGCAGATTATTCCCGCCATCGCCGGTCAGGATGTCATTGCCAGATCCGCCGCGCAGGCCTTCGAAATTCATCAGCGTGTCCGTTCCCGGCCCTGTGGCCTGCGGGCCCGCAATCAGCAGGCTGGCCGTCACCGGCCCCGATGAGGTCTCGAAGGATGCGATGTCAAAGCCATCGCCACCATCCATGATGTCATTGCCGCCGCCGCCGATCAGGACATCATCGCCGCCCAGGCCATTGATGGTGTCATGGCCGCCGCGGCCATTGATGAAATTGTCGCGGGCATTGCCGTCGATCGTGTCACCAAAGTTCGTACCGAGCACATTTTCGACAGAGGTCGCCGTACCACTGAGCAAGGCGGCCTCAACCGTGTCCACAATGTCCTGGCTGTCCGAGCTGAGATTGACCACGGCGCCAAAGCCGATCTCGTCGGCAAGATCCTGATAATAACTCGTCACACCGGACGTGACGGCAAAGACCGGGAAAATGCCCGCTGAACTCAGCGCTGCCGCCATCTGGGCGATGGTCGGATAGTCTTCGCCGGTGCCGGGCGGCGTTCCGTCAAGGATATCGTCGCCATCATTGGGATTGGTAATGCCGCCGGAAACACCATCGCCCGCCTCGTGATACGTAGCGTCGGTGAACAGGATGGCCACACGCGTTGACTCTCCACGCCAGCCAATCTCATCGAGGCGAACGCCGGCCTGCAGCAAGGCCGTCAACTGGGCCTCGTCGCCATCAGCACCGCTGCCGATCGTGAGCATATCGTAAATTGCCTGCAACTCAGCCTCGTTCGAGGTCAGCGGAAGCGCTGTCTCGTAGAGGAAGTCACTGCCGCTCCCGAACGGGCTCGTCGGAATGTCAATGAAGGGACCGACCCCAAACCAGCTGTCAGGTTGGACCGCACGGATGGCTGCGACAATATCGGGAACCAGCAGCCGCACATTGGCGATGTCGCCGCCGAAGGATCCGGACAGATCCTGCAGGAAGAAGACATCCAGCGGAAGCGTGGTCGCGCCCTGGAAGATGATGGAGCGGCCATCCACCGAGGAGGCTGTGGCCTGCGACAGGTCGATATCCGCCGGGCCGCCAGCCCCTGACAGATCAAGCGTGTCGATACCGACATTGTCCTCGATCGTCACGCTTCCCGGGCCACCTTCGATGACATAGGTATCGTTGCCGGAGCTGCCGATCAGCGTATCGTCTCCAGATGCAGAGAAGAGCGTGTCGTCGCCATCGCCGCCGATCAGAACATCGTCGCCGGTCCGGCCATCCAGGATATCGTCGCCGTCACCGCCGCTGAGACGGTTATTGGCGCCATCGCCGAACAGGCTGTCATTGCCGAAACCGCCTGCGAGATTCTCGATATCGACGAACTGGTCATCACCAAGACCGGTGCTCTGATAGGTGTTGATCGCCAGATCCGCCGTGATGTCGACCATGGCATCGCGATAATCAGCCGTGTCGGTGCCGCCACCGCCATCGAGACGGTCATTGCCGTCCCCGCCGATCAGCATGTCATCGCCACCAAGGCCGAAAAGGCGGTCATCGCCGCCGCTGCCATTGAGCAGATTGTCCCCGCCATCGCCGGTCAGGCGGTCATTGCCCGCACCGCCGATCAGGCCTTCTAAGTTGCTGAGGGTCTTGGCGCCCTGGCCGCCGCCAACGCCCTGACCTGTGGTGATGGTCAGATCGATGGTCAGTGCGGAGGTGGCAGTAGAATAGTCGAGAATATCGAAGCCCTGACCGCCATTGACAATGTCCGCTCCTGTCCCGGTGCGGAACGTATCGTCACCGTCGCCGCCTCGCAGATCGTCATTGCCGGAACCACCGACAAGGAGGTCATCGCCATCCATGCCGAACAGGGTGTCATTGCCATCGCGGCCCACAAGCGTGTCGTCGCCGGCCTCGCCCCAGATCTTGTTATTGGCATTGTCGCCATAGATCGTATCGCCAAAGCTGGAGCCGCGGACCTGCTCGATGCCGACAGCGCGCACCTGATTGTAGCTGCCATCGGGATTCATGCTGATATTCTGGAAGGTGGTATCCTGCAGATCGAACATCACGCCAAGCTCGCTCAGCCCGAAATTCAGCTCGTCAGCCCCGCCGCCGCCGCCATGGGCAAGATCGGAGCCCATACCGACAAAGAAGGTGTCATTATTGCCGCGCCCGAACAGCCGGTCATCGCCGGCAAGGCCGATCAGAACATTGCGGTTGGAATCACCGGAGAGTTCGTCATTGCCCTGCCCACCGGTCAGGTTCTCGATACTCGTGAGCGTATCGAAGCCCGCACCGCCCGTATCCTGCGCGCCGCCCTGGAGCAGAAGATCGACTGTCACATCGGTCGTACTATCCATGTAGGAAGCGGTATCATCGCCGCCACGGCCATCGATGGTGTCGTTGCCATTGCCACCCATGAAGGTGTTATCGGCGCTGTTACCAAGTAGCGTGTCGCCATAGTACCCGCCATACACATTCTCAAAATTTGTCAGCGTGTCGATGCCGACACCAGTATTCTGGGCCGTGGTAACGGCAAGATCGACCGTGATCGTGTAGTAGAGATAGGAGGAGAAGAAGGTGTCGCTGCCATCCCCGCCATCCAGGATGTCATTGCCGGCACCGCCATCGATCATGTCGTCGCCAGCACCGCCATGAATGGTCTCCGCGCTCGCCGAGGTGCCAGAGAGCGTATCGCCGAAATCCGAGCCGATCAGGACTTCGATACCCGTATGATAATTGCGGCCGGCCCCGCCTGTATCGGTGCCGTATCCACTCATCGTCTCGATAACGCCTGCAATCGCGCCGGCATAGCTGACCGTGTCTATGCCCGTGTCCCCATAAATGAAGTCGTTCCCGGCACCGCCGACAAAGAAATCGTCGCCATCCTCGCCTCTGAGGGTGTCATTGCCGTCGCCGCCATCGAGCGTATCATTGCCGACGCCACCATAGAGCGTGTCGTTGCCAGCATCGCCGAACAGCGTGTCGTCTTCACCATCGCCGTAGAGCAGGTCATTACCGGCCCCGCCATTGAGCGTATCATTGTCGGCGCCGCCGCTGAGATTGTCGTTTCCGTCCTGACCGGAGAGCGTATCCTCGCCGGCATCGCCGTCGAGATCGTCATTGCCAGCACCGCCGTCCAGAACATCACTGCCGTCGCCGCCAATCAGCGTGTCGTTGCCATCATCACCAAGCAGCTGGTCATCACCGGCACCGCCATCAAGCGTGTCATTGCCCAGGCCACCATCCAGAATGTCATTGTCGTCGCCGCCATTGAGAATGTCATTCCCGTCGCCACCACGGAGGTCATCCTCGCCGCCAAGACCATTCAGCGTGTCATTCCCGGCATATCCACGAATCAGGTCCCCGCCCGCTGTCCCGTCGATGACATTGTCACCGGCATCGCCATTGAGCACTGCGGAAATGAAGGAGGGATCGACCTCGACAACTTTTTCCGTCCCGGAAGACGAATAGTCGGGACGGACGAGTTCGATGGTCTCGATCTGGCCAGCGGTCAGGGAGAACACACTATAGGCTCCATCCTGTGACAGGGAGGCAAATTCACTGCTGGGAGCGAGACCCGACTGCTGGGTCGGCCCAAACCGGTTGAAGCCGGACAGGAAAGGCTGGTTAGCACCATACCAGCTGCCGAATGTATCAAGAAACGGATTACTCGAGTCGAAAAGCGTGTAGCGCATATTGTCCCCCAAACAGCTTTGTGCCGAAATTTCAGTGTTTTTTTAAACCCCACGCGCGGACAAAGGAAAGCCTATACAACCCTGCCGATAGCGATTGTTGGTATTGACACGCCGATTTTCGTTGATCCCTGCTCCCTCAGGTCTCGCGGAGCGCCTTGCGCATGGAATCCCGGATCGGCGATGTCAGATAGTCCAGCAATGTCCGCTCACCTGTAACGATGATCACATCGGCCGGCATGCCCGGCGTCAGTTCGAGGGAATCGCCAAGCGCTGCAAGCTCGTCCGGGTCCACCTCGACCCTGACGAGGAAATAGGACGCGCCCGTCGCCTCGTCTGTAAAGGCATCCGCCGAGACATCGATGACCTCGCCAATGATTCGCGGCAGCTCGCGCTGCGACAGTGCCGACAGATGGACCGTGGCCGGCAGGCCGGGCTCGACGGCATCGATGTCCAGCGGCGACAGGCGCGCCTCGATGATCAGCGCCTCATCGGCCGGCACGATCTCCAAGATCGGGGCCCCTGACTGGATCACACCACCTTCGGTCTTGTAGCGCAGATTGACGATCGTACCCGAGATCGGCGCCGTCACGACCGTGCGCTCAAGCACATCCTCGCTGGCGCGCAGGCGCTCATTGACCTCGGCAAGCTCGGCCTGGACCGTATTCATCTCCTCGACCACCTCATCGAGCCGCTGGGCATCCATGGCGATCAGCTGCATTTCGGTTTCGCCGATCTGCTGGCGTGCACGGGCGATACTCGAAACTGCGCGAGCACGCTGCTCGTCGATATTGGCCTGTTCGCGCTGCAGGGCGAGCAGGCGCGGGCGCGGGGCAAGCTCCTGGTCGACCAGGGTTGAGAAGCCGACAATCTCCTCATTGATCAGAAGCGATCGCCGGTCCTGAGCCGAGATCTGTTCCTCGAGCCCGTCAATCTCGGTGCGCAGCTGCGCGACACGCTGGTTGAGAATGGAAACGCGCGAGCGATGCAGGGCATCCCGGCGCTCGAACAGCGCTTCCTGCGTCGCCAGCATGTTGTCGATTTCTTCCGAGGCCATCCGTTCGGCGATGAGATCCTCGGGGAACACGGCTTCTGCAAGGCCGAGCCGTTCGGCCTCGAGCCGCGCCATCTGCGCGCGCAAGAGATGCTGACGACTGAGAAAGACCTGATAGCTCGCCCGCGCCTGAATTGAGCGAAGCACCACAAGCGGAGCGCCGGCCTCGACCGTATCGCCGTCGCGGACAACCAGTTCATCGATGATCCCGCCTTCCAGGTGCTGCACCGTGCGGCTGGAGCCTTCCGGGCTGATCCGGCCCGATGCGATCGCGCCCTCGTCCAGCGGGGCCGTCGCGCCCCAGACGAAGAACACCGCCACGAACAGGCCAACCACAAGCAGGCCAAGCCGGATCGGCCCGCTCAGCATCGACATCAGAAGCCTGGACGGCGAGGGCGGCTGCGCCGGCGGGGCCATCTGCGGAAGGGTCCTGAGGGCAGTGCTCATCAGCTCTGGGCCGTTCTGTTGTCTTCTGGCGACTTGCCGCCGGAGCGGGCAAAGCGCCGGCGCTCTTCAAGGATACGGAGCACGGCATCGCGCTCGTCAAAGATCTCGATCTGGCCACCGGCGAGCACCATCAGCTTGTCGGCATGACCGATCGCCGACTGGCGGTGGGCGACCAGGATGACGGTCGTGCCCTGCTGTTTCATGGTCGAAATCGCTGCGGCCAAAGCAGCCTCACCATGCTGGTCGAGATTCGAGTTCGGTTCGTCGAGCACGACCAGCTTCGGGTTGCCATAGAGGGCGCGGGCAAGACCGATACGCTGGCGCTGCCCCCCGGAGAGATTGACCCCACCGGGACCGATCTTGGTTTCATAGCCCTCAGGCAGTTTCAGGATCATGTCATGGACATGGGCGAGCTGGGCGGCCTGGACAACCGCTTCCGGATTGCCCTCGGTCATGCGCGCAATATTCTCACGTACGGTGCCGAAAAAGAGCTCCACGCTCTGTGGCAGATAGCCGATGGCCTGGCCCAGCTGCTCGCGCGGATACTGGGTCAGCTCCGCACCATCCAGCCGGACATGCCCCGCGGCCGGCGGCACCACACCGCAAATCGCGCGGCAAAGGGTCGACTTGCCGGCCGCCGAGGGTCCGACAATCGCCAGAACGGTGCCGGCCTCCAGCGCGAAGCTCGCATTGCGCAGGATCAGGGATTGCGAGTCCGGCGCACGCACGGTCAGGCTCTCGACCGAGAGATTGCCATGGATCTGCGGCAGCGGCATCGCCGCCTCGCCCGTCGAATATGTGTCCAGCAGCTCTTCCAGACGCTTCCTGGCTTCCGAGTAGGAGCGGAAGGAACGCCAGGCGCCGATGCTCTGCTCGACCGGCGCAAGCGCGCGGGAAAGCAGGATCGAGCCGGCAATCATGCCGCCGGGCGACAATTGCGATTCCAGAACCAGAAGCGCGCCAAAGCCGAGAATACCGACCTGGACCACAAGACGAATGAAGCGGGACAGGCCATTGATCCAGCCGCCGCGCTCGGCCGCGCGCGCCATGGCCGCCTGGGCCTCGTCACTGCGGGCGCGCCAGCGCGCGACCACGGCCGGCAGCATGCCCATGGCCTGGATCGTCTCGGAGTTCACAAGGGCACGTTCGGCCTCGCGCTGGGCGGCGCTCGCCATCGTGCTGGCCTGGGCCAGCGGCTTGCGGGTCACGATGTCATTGATCACAGCAATGCCGAACAAGGTGAGCGCGGAAATCAGCGCCATGGTGCCGAGCGCCGGGTGCAGCATCCAGATGATGCCGACAAAGATCGGCGCCCAGGGCGAGTCGAAGAAGGGCACGATCATCCGGCTGCCGACAAAGGACTGCACGGACTGCAGATCCCGCAGCCCCTGCCCGCCAATCGGCTTGTTGCCGATGGTCGATTGTACGGAAGCCGAGATCACAGCATCGCCGACCTGGTTGTGCAGCCAGGAGCCGATGCGCGACAGCATCGCCTGGCGCAGGCCTTCCAGCATGCCGAAGATGATCAGCGCGAAGACCGCCATCAGGGTGAGATAGAACAGGGTCTCATGCCGTCCGCTGGCCAGCACGCGGTCATAGACCTGCAGCATGTAGAGCGGTGAGGTCAGGAACAGGAGGTTCAGGAAAAAGGAAAAGAAACACACGGCGACGAACGCCATGCGGGAGGCTCGCAGCGCGTGTCTCAGTGCGGTTTCAGGCTTCTCGGCCAAGATCTCCATCCCCCGGTCTGCGACCTGAGCATCCCGCTCGGGCCTGATCTAGTCCTTCACGACCGCATCCTTCAACCACATGAATCAGCGTGACATTCGCGCAGGGCGGCGGCAAGCCGTATCAGCGGTCAGGCGAATCCAGAACCAGCATGCAGATGCGATGCCGGTCTTACAGGTAATGGAGTGGATGACCATGAGAATTCCTGATTCGCGCGCATTGAAATCTCTGCCTGCTTAAATTCCGGAATTTCTCACAAGACCGGTTGCGACCCGCACCCGCTGCTTTATTGAAAGCGAATTGGCCCGGCCATTAGCAGTGTACAGTCTGGTGTTTCAAGGATCGCCGATGAGACGTTTCGTCATGCCGTTCTTGCTTGCAATACTCGGTCTCTTCGCCCTCTCGACCGCTGCCTTTGCTCCCGGCCCGCCGCCGGCGGCGATCCCGGATGAGACTGCCTCAAAGACAGACATGTCGCAGGCAGAAGCTGCTGAGCTGTTACCGGCCGAGGCATCCGAAGAGCTTGAAGCCCCGGTCGAGCCGCCACGCCATCTCAGCGAGCCTGAATGCGTAGACTATTGTCTTCGTGAAGTGGGCCTGAAATTTCGCGACTGCCCCGACTGCCCCGTCATGACCATCCTGCCGCGCGGCAGCTTCCAGATGGGCGCGGCTCCCAATGAGCCGCTGAGCGACGAGGATGAAAGCCCGCAGCGCACCGTGACCGTAACCGACCGCCTTGCCATGGGCGTCTATGAAGTCACCTTCGATCAATGGTCGGCCTGCGTCGATGACGGCTTCTGCCGCAGCCAGTCCCATCCCCATGACGAGGACTGGGGCAAGGCAAGCCGGCCCGTGATCAATATCAGCCACGACGACATTGCCGGCCCGCATGGCTTTCTGGACTGGCTCAACTCCAAGGTTCCAGGCCGGCCCTATCGCCTGCCCAGCGAGGCGGAATGGGAATACGCCGCGCGCGCCGGCACCACTACCTGGTTCTCGAGCGGCAAACTGGTTACGGATGCTGAGGCCAATTTCCGTGCAAGCGTGCCTTTTGTCGGCTCCAATACGGGCGAGTATCGCCGCCAGACCTTGCCGGTCGGCAGCTTCGGGGCAAACGGGTTCGGCCTGCACGACATGATGGGCAATGTGCTAGAATGGACCGCCGATTGCTGGCATCCGAGCCATGCTGGCGCGCCCGAAGATACAGTGGCGCGGGCGGAAGGCTCCGGCGGGGACTGCTCCAAGCGCGTCCTGCGCGGCGGCTCCTGGCTCAGCGAGCCCAACGAACTGCGCTCGGCCTACCGCGTCCGCTACGATGCCGGCGCGCGCCTGCGCAAGGTCGGTTTCCGCATTGTGAAAGACCTGGATGTCTCTATCCGCTGGGCGGAATTCACCGGCAGTTATCGCGTTAAGGAAAACCGGCCGAACATTGCCGATGCCCACTATTCAGATGTGCGCTTCTCGCACGCCCAGGATATTGTCGGTTCTCAGGAGATGCTTCAGATCGCACATACTAATGCCCGGATATCCGAGCTCAATTTACATGAACCTGTTGGCACATTCCGAGCGGCAAGTGACCTCGAAATCGTCGCGGTCAGCGCATATGTCGAAAACATCCCGCTCGACTCTCTGGATCACCATTACGGCGACAATTGTCTCTACACCACGGTTGTATCCGAAGACGGGCATCAGCTTCCAAGACCGGCAGAAGTTTATTGCACTGCGACCTCGCAGTGGGAGGGACAGAACTATTTCCGTGAGCTGGATCTGAGGGATTCGATCGGACTATGGCTGCCCGCCGGAGATTCGATCAGCTGCCCAGTCGACATATCTGTGCTTCTCCCTGAGACAATCTCGCCCGAGGCGGTTGCGGAAACGCGCGTGACTTGCCGGATCGAGTATCGTGAAGCGTCTCAAGACAGACCCGTCGGTAAATTCATTCGCATTCCCTATCTCGACCAGTACCCGGACGGCCCGGAGCTTATTCAACCTGATCGCCCCTGGTACACGTCCTGGCCCGATGGCTCACCGCTGCAAATTCATGGCGCATCCGTTTATCTCTTTCCCAAACCCATTCGAGATCAGTTTGTCCAGGATGTCTGTGTCTTCGCAATAGATGGAGATCGCCAGCACATTCCTGGAAAATCCTTTTGCTTGCCCGACAGCATATATGTCTCGGGAACCAATAGTCAGGTCCATGAAATTGACTTTCAGCCCGGCTCGTTCTCCCTTGAACCGGGCGAGAATCTAAGTGCGTCATGCCGCCTGACAAAGGGCAACAAGGCGGCGGACTGCGCAATTTTCGTACTGGTTGAAATTCCGCCACTTTTTCGTGACAGGACAAGGCTCGCTGCCCTGTATGTCGACGACGGCCTGGTCAATCGCGACTATTTGGAAAACGGGTATTGCGCAGCAGATATTGATGGCTATCGGTTGACGGAGAATGGTCGGGCAGCAATCAGCATTCTGGGACGCACCAGACAGGATCCTTGGCAATCTACTGTATCGGGCGAAAACGACGTTGATTTTGCCGAGCTTTGCACACTTCTCTTTCTCAAATCACTGGAGTCCTCACAATGAGCAGACATCTCGTTCGTACGGTTTCGGCCTCACTCTTCTTCGCGGCGGTCGTCCTGGCGGCCTGTTCACCGTCGACGGATGAGCCATCGGTCGATGCGCCTGGCGCACCGGCCGAGACTGCAGATTCATCTGCAAATGTGCTCGACACCAGCTCGTGTACCGATTGCGATGAAGGCCTTGGCGGGATTGTATTCAACTGGGCTGCTGGAGAGCCCGGTCCCAGAAAGACCAACTTTGTGATGGTCGAGCCTCTTGAAGGCCATGTGGAGCTGACGGGGCTTGGAGGCGAGGGCGAGAGCGGCGGGCACACATCGGGCGCCTTCTTCACCCTTTCCGGCGATGCGGAGGCCCTGGCCTCGGGCAAGACGATCCGGATCGAAATCGAGGCGAGGGGCGAGGCCGGTCAGGTCGTGCCTGTCGCCTATTCCACTGCCGATGTCGGCAATAGCGGGTGGAAGGAGTTCACCCTGACGGGACAGCGGGAATGGCTGAAATACCACTATGCCGTGCCCGCGATGAACGAAGGCAATAATGACTATCTCGGCATTCTTCCCGGCGCGGACGAAACGCTGCTCCTGTATCGTGTTCGCATCCTGATTCCGAACGAAACCCCCGCCGAATAAGCGGAACCGTCCGGATCAATGACCACCGGCCCCGGGCAATGCCGCGGGGCCGGTATAGAGGCGCCTGCCCGCGCTAGCCAAACAGGAAGTCGTCCTCGGAAATCTGCGAGATGTGCGTGTCTTCCAGGCGGATATTTCCTTCCGGGGTATAGATCACGACATCACCGAAGTTTTGCTGGATCGTCAGGTCGGAGTACTCGTCAATTCCTGTCGAGGGCCGGAACACGATCTTGTCGAGACCATCCTCGAAATCGGTGATCCGGTCATTGTCGAAGCTGAGGCCCGAGAAGATGAACCAGTCCGCATCGGCGCCGCCGGTCAGGACATCGAAGCCATCCCCACCATTCAGGCGATCGAAACCCGCTCCACCCGAGAGCGTATCATTGCCGGCGTCCCCAAAGAGCCGGTCCTCACCATCCTCGCCGTAGAGCGTGTCCACGCCCCCGCCCCCAGCCAGAGTGTCATTGCCGGTACCGCCAAACAGTGTATCGATGCCAGCGCCACCATTCAGGTTGTCGTCCCCAGCATCACCATAGAGCATATCGGATGCATTCGCGCCGGACAGCGTGTCATTGCCCTCACCGCCATGCAGCTCGTCATCGCCGGCCTCTCCATAAAGCAGATCGTCGCCATCATCGCCATTCAGGATGTCGTCCTGACGACCACCGCGCAGCGTGTCATTGCCGAGACCACCATTGAGAATATCCTCGCCCTGGGCGCCGCGCAGCAGGTCATCACCGTCATCCCCGTTCAGCGTATCATTTTCGGAGCCGCCAAAGAGATCGTCATTGTCCGCACCACCATGCAGGATGTCGTTACCCCTGCCGCCGTTCAGTTCGTCGATACCACCCCCACCGGACATCTCGTCATCGCCAAGATAGCCCTTCAGAATATCATCGCCCTCGCCGCCATCGAGAAAATCATTGCCAGCTCCACCATTCAGGCGGTCATTGCCATCCCCGCCAAAAAGCTGGTCCGTACCGTCCAGGCCCAGCAGGATGTCATCACCCGCAAGCCCGTTGATTACATTGTCGAAATTGTTGCCCTCAAGCGTGTCGACGAAGACGGATCCCGTCACATTTTCAAAGCCATAAATCGCGTCGGCACCTTCGGTATTGGTGACCTGATTGACCTTGCGCAGCGAAATGTTCGCGCGGCCGGAACTGGTGGCATAGCTGACCGTATCGATACCAAGCCCGCCCTCAAGAATGTCATCGCCCTTGCCGCCGATAATCGTATTGTCGCCATCGTCGCCGATGAGATGGTCGGCAAAGGCCGTTCCGATCAGGCTCTCAATGCTGATCAGTTCATCCTCGCCGGCCATGGCTCCTGAGAACTCGGTCGCCGTGCTGAGATCGACTGTCAGGCCAATGGTCGAACCGCTGAGATCCGCGATATCAATGCCTGCGCCGCCATCCAGGATATCCGCGCCGGTTCCGCCGATCAGAATATCGTTGCCCTCGCCGCCGAACAGCATGTCATTGCCAGCGCCACCGCCGAGATTGTCATTGCCCTCACCGCCATAGAGGGCATCATTCCCCTCGCCCGAGCGCAGCGTGTCATTGCCGCCCAGACCATACAGGGTCTCGCCCAGGACTGTGCCATCGAGCCGGTCGTCGGCCTCGGTTCCGGTGAAATCGATGACACCGGTCAGGTCGATCATGGCACCACCGTCAAACACGATATGTGAGATAATCTGCAGATTGGTTGCTGACCCGCTGGTTTCCTGGAAGAAATTGTTGACGAAAATCGTATCCTCGCCGACGCCGATGGCGAGCAGCGTACCAACCCTTTCAAAACGGACATCACCTTCCAGGATTCCTGGCGCAAAGGAGATGACACTGGCAAAGGCGCCGCTATCGCTGTCATAAATCGTGTCCGTGCCAAAGCCGGTTTCGAAATGGTAGGTATCCAGGCCAATACTGCCTGTCAGGGCATCGTCGCCGGTCCCGCCATTGAGCGTGTCATCGCCGCTGCCGCCGCCGAGATCGTCATTGCCGTCGCCGCCGAGCAGCAGGTCATTGCCTTCCGCGCCGCGCAGCGTGTCATCGCCGCCGAGGCCACTGATCGTCTCGGCCAGGACCGTCCCGTCGAGACGTTCATCGCCTTCCGTGCCGGTGAAATCGATTGCGCCGGTCATATCCAGCGTCTCGCCACCGTCAAAACGGACCATCGAGACATACTGGTTGTTGGTCACCGAGTTCCCGAGTGGCGTAAAGAAGTTGTTGAAGAAGACCGTGTCCGAGCCGACCGAGATCAGCAGCAGGTTTCCGGTGCGCGAAAACCGTACATCGCTGCTGGTGATGCCCGGGCCGAATTCGATCACGCTGGCATCTGCGCCAAGATCCGTATCGGTGATGACATCGACCCCGAAGCCGGCATTGAACAGATATGTGTCCTGTCCGGCATCACCGGCGAGTGCGTCATTGCCGGCTCCGCCCTCGAGCGTGTCATTGCCGCTGCCGCCGCCGAGATCATCATCGCCGGCGCCGCCAAGCAGCGTGTCGTCGCCCTCGCCGCTGCGCAGTGTGTCATTTCCGTCCAGCCCGGACAGGGTCTCGCCCAGCACTGTGCCATCGAGCCGGTCATCACCCGTCGTGCCCGTGAAATCGATCGCGCCGGTCATGTCGAGTGTCACCCCGTCATGGCCAAAGTAAGCATGCGACACAATCTGCTGGTTGGATGCCGATTCCCCGGTCTCCAGGAAGAAGCCGTCTATGGTTACGGAGCTGCTCCCGACCGAGATGACCAGCAGCGTGCCAACACGAGAAAAGCTGGCATCTTCCGAAGAGATTGCGTAATCAAAATACAGGAAGCTAGCATCCGCGCCGGTATCGTAATCATAGATATAATCGTGCCCAAACAGGGCACTGAATTCATAAGTGTCCCGACCGGTCCCGCCTTGCAGGGTATCGTTGCCGAAACCGCCCACGAGCGTGTCATTGCCTGCGCCACCGCGCAGATCATCATGCCCCCCAAAGCCGACCAGCCTGTCATCGCCCGCATAGCCGCGGATCAGGTCGCCGTCCTGAGTGCCGCCAATGATATCATTACCCGATCCTCCATTGAGAGTGGCCATGTAAAATTCCCCTGCAAGTTGGCCCTGCTTCTATCCGAACGAAACCCTGGAGCAAATGGAATCGCCCCACGGAGGATTCTCGGACACTGGCTGCACAACCAGCAAGATTCTTTCCAGTTTACCGACCGAACTGCACTCAGCCGAAGGAAAAGTCAGACGCGTCGATATCGCTGAGATCGGTATGCTCGATCCGGACATTTCCGGCCGCCGTTTCGATCACGACATCGGCGCCGGCCTGGCGAATATCGATGAAATCGGCCATCGAGTTCACCCCGGTATTGGCCCGGAAGACGATGAGATCCGTGCCATCCTCGAAATCCGTGATCCGGTCATTGTCAAAGCTCGCCCCGGAGAAGATGAACTGGTCTGAGCCCGTGCCGCCGGTGAGGACATCGAAGCCTGTCCCGCCATTCAGCTTATCCGCGCCGGCACCGCCATTCAGGATGTCGCCACCATCATCGCCAAACAGCTGGTCGGCATGATCATCGCCATTGAGCGTGTCATTGCCGCCGCCGCCACGCAGAACGTCATTGTTCGCACCGCCATTGAGGAGATCGACACCTGAACCACCATTCAGCGTGTCATTGCCGGTGCCACCATGCAGAATGTCTGCAGCCAGACCACCGGACAGGAGATCGTCACCGCCGCCACCATCGAGAATGTCAGCCCCGTCCTCGCCGAAGAGCTGGTCATCGGCGCTCTCGCCATAGAGCGTGTCATTAGCGCCGCCACCACGCAGGATATCATTGTCGTTACCGCCATACAGGATGTCCTGGCCGCCGCCACCGAACATCTCATCCTCGCCATCATTGCCGTACATCAGATCAAGGCCAAGATCGCCATAGATCGTATCATCGCCGAGGCCGCCATACATCTCGTCATTGCCCTGGCCGCCGGACAGCTCATCATTGCCGTCACCGCCACGCAGCTCGTCATGGCCATAATCGCCGGTCAGGATATCGTCATTGTCCTGGCCATAGATGATATCGCGGCCGCCCTGGCCGCGCAGGATGTCGTTGCCGATCCCGCCATGGATCGTATCGCCGCCGGCTCCGCCAAAGGCCTGATCGGCTCCGGCAGCGCCATTGATGGTGTCATTGTGCAGGTCGCCATAGAGGAAATCGTCATTGTCACCGCCGGTGATGATATCGTTCCCGTTGCCGCCATAGATGGTGTCATTGCCGAGACCGCCCTCCAGGAGGTCAGCGCCATAGCCGCCATTCAGCGTGTCATGGCCATCCTCGCCATAGAGCATATCCACGCCGCCATTGCCGATCAGCGTATCGTCGCCACCGCCGCCATGGAGCTCATCGAGTCCCTTGCCGCCGGTAATCATATTGGCAACACCATCGCCGATGAAGGTGTCGTCGCCATCGGTCAGCTCGAAATTCTCGAACTGGCTAAACTGCACCGAAGCCGTCCCGGACAGTAGATTGATGAGCTGTCCGCTGCCGGTGATGTTTGCATCCAGGTCGACATAGGCAACGTTGGAATTGAAGACGAGCGTGTCGGTGTTGTTTCCACCAAAGACCTGATCACTGCCACCATTGCCAACAATGACACGGTCATCGCCTGAACCGGCAAAGATCACATTGCCGGCACTGCTGTCGGTAACGACATCACCTACACCGGTTGCCGACACATTCTCAAAACCGATCAGCGTATGCTGGCCGAGTCCCGTCCCATCTACAGCCGTTCCATTGTTGAGGTCGATCGTCCAGCCGATATGGCCATTGGTGGGCGCGCCACCATTGAAGAAGATCTGATCCCCAGCTCCGTCACCCCCAATATAGGTGTTGCCTGCGCTTGAAGCAGCGACAATCGTAAAGAAGTCTGCGTCAGCCCCCAGGTCGAAATATCGATTTGTTAGAGACGAAGCATTCTCGACCAGATTGTCGAACCCGTCGCCGGTGAAAACAAATTGAGCATCCTCGGAAGTGATATTGTTATCTGTGCCGAAGAAATAGGTGTCAGGCGTGTAGAAGATGCCGCTGGCGGTATCGCGTACATCGACGATCTCGCCCTGCAGATTGGCCGAACTGCCGGCCGCCCATGTCACCGATATGCGGCCATCTTCCATGGTCACGGCCTGGATGTCGGAAATGCCATTGGCATCGGTCGAGATGATGAACTCACTCTCGACTGCGTTTCCGGCATTGTCGTACTGCTGGATGGCAAGCTCGGTGCCGCCCGCCTGAGTGTGGATCAGGGCATAGTTGCCATCCTGCAGCGCAACCAGCTCGACATCATCGCCGCTGGTGGTGACATAGGTCGGGGGCTGGGTGATGCCGCTGTTGAAGAAGGCCAGGCGTACCGCGGCAGAGTTGGGGTCTTCCACCGCGACGGCGATCGCACTGCCAAACGAAGGCGCGATGCTCACCTGTCCGCCCTGATAGCCGGCAAAGCTTGTCGAGGCTGCAACCGTGCCGGCGGAGGTGAACTCGGCCAGGTAGACCAGCGGGCTGACCGCCGAGGTGATGCTGCCCGAGCCATTGACCGCATAGGCCATGGCGATATTGCCGTTGCCGAGCGCCTCTGCATCCACCGATGTCACGATCTGGCTGTCGATGTGCAGCGTCACTTCCGTGCCGAGAACTCCGGTCGCAGGATTGATCGTCCGGGCCTGAACGACATAACCGGACCCGGTATAATCAGCAGATATTGTCGCCGAGAAGACGCCCGTTCCCGCAGTGTCCGCCAGTTCGAGCGGGTCGTTTCCAAAGACGCTCTCAACCAGACTGTCATTGGCATAAATGTAATCACCCTGGCTATCGAAGACGAGGTGACGCGTGCCCTGGTTTGAGCTGCCGGCAAAGCTCACGCTCACGAGGAAGGAACCGTTCGAACCATCGATCGGGCTCAGACTGATATCGAGGACATCGCCGGTGACATAGAGGTTCAGATTGATTGTATTGAGATACTCTCCCGCCGGAGAGTAGATACGCACGAGTACCAGATCGAGGCCCGGATCGTCATTATAGTGCGCGACGGCATAGTTGCCATTCTCCAATTGAACCACCGCACCACCGTTCGGCCCGGTCGTGAAGGAGGCGTCATACTGGTCCAGCCAGGTTGTCGGTGTCGTGGTCATCGGGTTCTCTCCCCCTGGGATGCAAATGCGTACGCGTCGTGTTGACGGCCCGGTGCCTTGCTTGAAGACCGGGCCGCCGGACAGGTATCTCGCGATCCGCATGGCCATTCATCCCGATGAAACGAGGGGCCTCGCGCGAGCCCCGCCAGCGCTTGAAGCGCCGGAGAAATCGTAGTTTCGTTCGGTCAATCCCCTCAGATGAGGGGTAACCAGGCCCACCGAACCTGCGCGAAACTGCCACAAAGGGCACGGGTTTCCGGGGGAGAGAGACAATGGCGAGGCTCGCAATGGCAGAACTGCCCAGGGAATCTCTGGCCCGCAGCGTGGCCATCCTGGAGGATGACGACACGATCCGGCGCGCCTTTGTCGAGCTGATCGAGGCAGAGCCCTATTTCAGCCTGGCCGGCGAGGCGGCAACGCTGAAACAGGCCGCGCCCTTCCTGCAGGATCCGCCGGATATCCTGCTGGTCGACCTCATGCTGCCCGATGGTGCCGCCTTCGATCTCATCGAGACGCTGAATGCCGGCGGCAAGACCCGGATCATCGTGATCAGCGTGCTGGGCGATGAACGCGCCGTGGTGGCCGCCTTCCGGGCCGGGGCCTGCGGCTATCTGCTGAAAGGCGCCACCGGCTTTGAACTGCGCGAAGCGATCCTTCAGACCCTGTCGGGCAATGCGCCGATCAGCCCGTCGGTGGCCCGTTTCCTGATCAAGGAATTTTCCGGCAACAGCGACCAGGAGGATGCGGTCCAGGCCTCCGGCCTCTCGCCGCGCGAGCGCGATGTGCTGCACTGCCTTGCCACCGGGGCGACCGACAAGGAGACCGCCCGGCGCCTCGGTGTCTCGCCCTATACGGTAGCAGACCATATGCGCTCGGTCTTCCGCAAGCTGCAGGTCAATACCCGCGCGGCGGCCGTTGCCCGCGCCATGCAGGCCGGCGACATCACGCTCGATCTTTCCGGGGACAGCGTCTGATGCCGGCCTGGTTCCGCGATCTGAGGCCCCGGCGTGCCATGGCCGTTGGTCTTGCCGTGCTGGCCGGGCTGGTGCTCGGCTGGGGCCTGATCGCCACCAGCGAAGTCCTCGCCCGCCCGACCACGGCGCCGTCGGCCCAGACGATCGAGCTATTTCTTGGCGATCAGGAGAATAACCCCGAATACGCCGTGCCGGCCGACCAGACGCCCATCATCGTGCCGCTGGACCCGGAATATGAAGTCTATCTGCATGTCGATCCGGACGCGACCAGCGGGGCGATCTTCGTGCAGCGCTTTACCGTCGACGAGGTCTCGCTGGACCGGCCCATGGCGGCGCATTTCGCGATTGCCCGCACCATCATGAAAGTGTCCGTCAACGGGCACCAGATCTATGCGTCCAGCCAGAAGAATGCCTGGACCGGCAATCAGGGCTACGCTCCGATTGCCTTCATGATCCCGAACGATGTGCTGCAGTCGGGGGAGAATGTGCTGTCCTTCGTGCAGGGCGGCATCCAGCGCAAGATCGCCCCGGTGGTGACCATCGGAAATGCCAGGCCGATCATGCGCGCGGTTTGGTGGTCGGACCTTTTCTCAAGTCTCCTGCCATCGGTCTCCGTCGCCCTGCTGATCTTTGTCGCGGTGCTCTTCCTGGTGGTGCAATGGCCAAGACAGGACCGCTGGCGCGCCTATGGCATCGTTGCGCTGCTCGTGACCTGGACGCTCTACAATCTCAATGTGCTCGGCTTCCCGACCGGGGTGGGCAATCCCTGGCGCTCGGTCATCGGCTATGTCACGCCCTATCTCCTGGTCACCGGCTTTGTGTTCTCGGTCCTCACCTGGATGGGCGCGAGATGGTATTGGCTGGCCGGTGCGGGGCTGGCCTCTCTGGTCTGTACCGGCGGCGTGATCCTGGCGGGCTTTGACGGCAGCCGCGCCGTCTATGAATGGGGCTGGCCGATCGAGGTCTGGTCGAAAATGCTGCTCGCACCTGTCCTTGTCCTGGCGCTGGCCTGGCACAATCTCAAATCGCGCGAAATCGATACGGTCGAGCTGATCGCCTATACGGCCTGCCTTTTCGCCGTCTTCGTAGATGGCACAGATGACCGGTTCGGCATCATCCTGCCCCTCTTTCCGGACCTTTCGCTCACCTTCTATTCCGTGCCCTGGTTCGCAATTGTCTTCGCCCTCGGCATGTGCGCCTCGATCGCGACCCAGGCCACCCGCGCCCGGCGCATCGCCGTCGCCCATAGCGATATTCTCGAGGAAAAACTGTCCGAGCGTGAAGAGGAACTCGCCGCGGCCTTCTCGCGCGAGCAGGATGTCGCGCGCGAGCGCACCCTGCTGGAAGAGCGCCGGCGGCTGATGCGCGACATGCATGACGGGATTGGCGGCCAGCTCGTCTCGCTCATTCTCCAGTCGCGCTCCGGCCAAGTCCAGATTGCCGATGTCAGCCGCTCGCTTTCGGCCATGCTGGAGGATCTGCGCCTGATCGTGGACAGTCTCGATACAGCCGGCGACAGCCTGACCTATGCCATCGGCGCCTTCCGCAACCGGCTGGAGCCGAAACTGCGTGAATCGGGCGTGGATTTTGTCTGGGATGTCGACCCGGATATCCGCGATCTTGTGCTGGGGCCTGATGCGATCCTGCAGGTTCTGCGCATCCTGCAGGAGGCCTGCTCGAATGCGATCCAGCATTCCGGCGCCGACAGGCTGACTGTCTCCCTGTCCGAGGACGAGGCCGGCAGCCTGCAACTGGCCGTGACCGATACCGGCCGCGGGATCCCGGATGGCGCGCCCCAGGGCAAGGGCCTGCAATCCATGCGCAGCCGCGCGGCACGGCTGGGCGCCGATCTCGCGATCACATCCCTGGAAAGTGGCGGCACGCGCGTGCAGCTGACTTTAAGCCCGCCTGAAGAGGCCCTCCAGGCAAAACCCGCTGTGGCCTGACCCCTTACCCGAACACGAAATCGCCCGCATCGACATCTCCGACATCGAAATTCTCCAGGCGGATATTGCCCGCATCGGTCTCGATCACGACATCCGATCCCGCCTGGCGAATATCATTGATATCCTCCATCGAGGTGACCCCGGTCGAGGCGCGGAAGACGAGCTTGTCCACCCCGTCCTCGAAATCCGTCACCCGGTCATTGCCGAAATCGGCCCCCGTCAGGATGAACCAGTCCACATCCGCCCCGCCGGTCAGCACATCAATGCCTTCCCCGCCGTTCAGCCGGTCGAACCCGGCCCCGCCGTCGAGCATGTCGTTGCCCTCGTCGCCGAACAGGCGGTCCTCGCCAGCCTCGCCGTTCAGCACGTCATTGCCGCCGCCGCCCGAGAGCAGATCATTGCCGTCCCCGCCATTCAGCGTGTCGATGGCCACCCCGCCATTGAGATCGTCATCGCCGCCATCGCCAAAGAGCGTATCGGCCCCGCCCGCGCCCGACAGCGTATCATTGCCCTCACCGCCATAAAGCTCATCGGCGCCGGTCTCGCCGAAGATCAGGTCATCGCCATCATTGCCGTAGAGCGCGTCATCCTTGCCGCCCCCGCGCAGCTCGTCATTGCCCGAGCCACCGTCGATATAGTCCTCGCCGCCCTGGCCGAGAAGGAGGTCGTCTCCATCCTCGCCTTCTATCCAGTCCTGCCCGGACCCGCCGAACGCGGTGTCATTGTCGGCGCCGCCATAGAGCTGGTCATTGTCCTGTCCCCCATCGAGCAGGTCATTGCCCGCACCGCCGGAGAGACCGTCCTCGCCATTATTGCCCGCGAGATCGTCATTTCCGCTGTCGCCATAGAGCGAGTCGCTGCCACCCTGGCCGCGTAGCGTGTCGTCACCATCATCGCCGAACAGGTAGTCCGCACCCGCGCCACCGAACAGTTCATCCATGCCGGTCCCGCCATAGAGCGTGTCATTGCCGCTGCCGCCCTCGAGGGTGTCATTGCCGGAATTGCCGGACAGGAAGTCATTGTCATTCCCGCCATTGAGGGAATCGTCCCCGGAATCGCCGTAAATGACATCATCGCCATCGCCGCCGAGCAGGGTGTCGGCACCATCATAGCCGTAGACATAGTCATTGCCGCTACCGCCGGACAGGACATCATCGCCGCCGAACCCGTAGAGATAATCATTGCCGGCCGCACCCGAGAGCGTGTCGCCAAGCCCGGTGCCCAGCAATTCGTCGGTTTCGTCCGTCCCCGTTTCCGTCACGGATACGGCCGTGCCCAAGGCAATGAAATTGAATTCAGGTTCGTAGGATGCAAGGATCAGGTCGAACTCGCCATTGGCGATGATCATGGTCTCATCTGCAGAGCCGTCACCATCACTATCGAACTCGATGATGGTCTGGCCGCCAGATTTTTCATACCGCAGCTGACCCACGCCCCCGGAGAAGGCCGCGGTGCCGATAAAGTCCGGGGTGAAGAGACCGGAATACTCCCAGCCGATCAGCTCGTCGGCTTCATAATCGGTGATCACATCGCCATCGGCTTCGCCGAGAACAAAGTTGGTGAAATAATCGCGGCCTGCGCCCCCCGTCAGCAGGTCGGCGCCCGCACGCCCGCGCAGAAAATCGACCCCGTCGCCGCCATCGAGCTGGTCATTGCCATCATTGCCATACAGGGCGTCAATGCCCGGGCCGCCCTGGATCAGATCATCGCCGCCATCACCGACAAGCAGGTCATTGCCTTCCCCGCCAAGCAGAGTGTCATGGCCATTGCCGCCGTAGGCACTATCATCGCCATCGCCGGCATCGAGAATGTCGTCACCATTGCCGCCATAAGCATAATCATCACCACCGCCGGCATTGAGAATGTCGTCACCATCATCGCCATACAGGACATCATTGCCCGCCCCGCCGCGCAGGTCATCATTGCCGCCAAAGCCTTCCAGTATGTCATTGCCGGCAAATCCGCGGATCAGGTCGTCTCCTTCATCACCTGCCAGCGAATCATCATTGGCCGTGCCGGTAATATCCAGGTTTTCGACGGCGGTGAGGAATTGCAGCTCGCCGGTATAGGAATCATAGGAGGCACTCAAGCCGAACTCTCCCAGGATGGTCAGCGTCTCGTCGCCGGTCCCGTCGCCATCGGAGTCGAGGATAAGCAGCGTATTGCCATCGGCCTGTTCGGTGCGGATCTGACCGGCCACGCCTGTGAAGGCACCTGTCCCGACATAGCTCAGGAACAGGTCGCTGGAGTTGTAGAACTCGAACTGTTCGCCTGCTTCCATGTCGGTAACGGTATCGCCGTCCATGACGCCGATAATGTTTCCGGAGAGTTCGAAAACATCCAGGCCGGCGCCCCCGGTCAGCGTGTCGCTGCCCTGTCCGCCGACAATGATATCATCGCCATCCCCGCCATTGAGCGTGTCATTGCCGCCGGCACCGTCGAGATAGTCCGAACCGGTGCCGCCGGTCAGCATGTCCTCGCCCGAGCCCGTCAGAACCGAAACACCGATCGAGTTGGCGCTGGCATCGACCGTATTGTTGCCGCTCGTGTCGAACCAGAGATCGAGGCTGCCGATATTGGTAAAGCTGGTCAGCCCACCGGTCGCGCCGAGATCGACGGTTGTGTCGGTGACCGTGGCCGAATAGCTGGCCGTCGAGCCGCCGGCATCGTCGCGCACGCCAAGACTGTTACCGCCGCCGCCGCCATCGACGGTGTTGTCGCCCTGGGTGCCGACAATGATCAGCTCACCGGCATCCCCGCCCTGAACCGTGTCATTGCCGTTGCCCGCAACCAGGATACCCGACTGGCTGAGATTGTCATTGCCGATCAGCGTATCGTCACCCGCGCCGGAGAAGACCGACACCGCATTGGTGACACCGGACATGTCGAACACCTCGCTCGCATCCGTGCCGAAATGGTGTTCGCGGATCACTCCGCCCTGGTCGTGATTGACCTGTTCGACATTCGTGATCGTGGTGTAGAAGAGCTCGTAGGCAGCCCCCGTCCAGAGATAGCTGCTCACGAATTCAACAGACGCCGCCGGATTGTCCTCATCGAACACCAGATTTGCGAAATAGCTGCCCGCGCCAGAAATGTGCACGATATCGTGGCCTGAACCGCCATCAATCAGATTGTTCGATCCGAGGCTGATATGGATATTGTCATCATCCGCCCCGCCATCGATGATATTGTCGCCGGTGCCGCCGAGGATGGTGTCATTGCCAGCCCCACCGCGCAGATCGTCATTCCCGGCCTGGCCATCGATATAATCGTCGCCGGCAAAGCCGCGGATGAGATCGTTGCCCGCCCCGCCGATGAGCGTGTTGTCACCGCCATTGCCAGCGAGATCAAGATTCTCGACCAGAATCAGGGAGAAGCTCTCGCCGTAATAATCCATCTGATCGAGACGCACGCCGAACTCGCCGTTCTGGATGGTCAGGGTTTCATCGGCCGTGCCATCGCCATCCATATCGGCCTGGATCAGCGTCTGTCCCCCCGAAGCCTCCCAGCGAATCTCGCCGGCCACGCCTGAAAAAGCAGCCTGGTCGATAAAGGTGAGATCGCCATCATTGAAGTCTGCGCCGCGGAAATCGACAATCTCACCGCTCTCGGCGTCGGTGATAATGTCCCCGTCCATGATCCCCACGAGGCCTGAATCGTAGCCGAAAGTATCCAAACCGCCATTGCCGGTCATGGTATCACTGCCAAAACCACCATGAATATAATCAGCCGCCGAGCCGCCGATAAGGGTATGGGATCCCGAACTTGCCCTCAGCCACAGCGCAATCGTCGCTGCACTTCCATCAATCGTGTTGCCGCCCGAATAGTCATAAATCGAGATATACTCGATCGATGTCAGTGAAAGTGCATTTGCATATCCGGAAAATGAAATGGCCAGGTCGGTGATCGTTATATCGCCTGCCGCGGGGCCGGAGTTCGATACCTGGGCCTGGTCGTATCCATCGCCGCCATCCAACATGTCGGCATCACCGGCCTGCGCCCCCAGAAAATCGTTCCCGAGCTCGCCCAGAAGCGTGTCGTTACCCAGCCCGCCATCGAGCGTATCGCCAAAGTCGCTGCCGATCAGCGTGTCGTCGCCATCATCACCATAGATCGAGACGCGGTTACCGATCGCGCTGCCATCGAGTGTGTCATTGCCACTCGTGCCGAACAGGAAGGTTTCAGTATAGCTGCCCAGGAAATCGATCCGTTCAATCCCGACAAATTCGTGATATCCGCCGACGGCATCGTAGAAATAGCGATAGCCTGCATAGGAACCGTCGAGATTGTAGAAGGTCGACCAGTTGGCATTGATGGAGATCGTGTCGAAGCCCGCGCCGCCGCCAATATAGCTGTTCGAGCCGGCATCCAGATAGAATGTGTCGTCGCCATCATCGCCATTCAGCGTGTTGTCACCGGCCCCGCCAGACAGGACGTCATTCCCATCCCCGCCATTCAGCTGGTCGGAGCCGGCAAAGCCGTTGAGCGTGTCATTGCCTTCCAGACCATTGAGGATGTCGGGCCCGGCGGTGCCATCCAGCGTGTCATCGCCGGAAGTGCCGTCCACAGGGATCGCAGGGCTGGCTGCTGTCAGCGTGTAGTCGCCCGTATAGCCATCGGCAAAAGCATCCGCCGCCACATAATATGTCCCGCTATAGGTCGCAGTATAGCTGATCTGGGAATTCAGGCCATCAGTGTCATCATTATAGGTGATGAGACTGCCCGCGGAATCGTAAAGATACATGTACGGATCCGCCAGGGGACTGCCGCCTGAACCGAAAAGATCGAATATGTAGATCTCTCCAGCCGTCAGCGTGATCGCAAACCAGTCCTGGTCACCGAGAAAATCCAGCTGGGAGCTGACCGAGCCGCCGACCGCGAGCGTGCCGGTGGTCGAGGTATCCGCAGAGATGTCATCCACGATCGCGATTATGAGCTGATTGGACCCGGCGCCGGTTTCAGCAAGATCGAACTCGCCATTTGAGAGAATGATCTGGCCATCGAACACCGTGTCCCCATCGGCATCGAACTGGACATGGGTCTGCCCGCCGGAGTGCTCATAGCGATACTCACCCGCCACGCCGCTGAAGGCCGCCATGCCGATAAAGACCGGCGTAACCCCGGAATTGTACTGGATGGAAGAGAACTCCAGCACGTCGCCCGTCCCGAAATCGGTAATCGTGTCATCACCATCTGTGACGTGGCCGAGGGTCAGATACGAGAACACGTTTGCCCCGGCACCGCCTGTATAGGTATCAACGCCTCCCGAAGCGTAAAAACTGATAGCGACCGTTGCCGCGCTGGCATCAAAGACATCATCGCCGGAAGATCCCTCAACATCCACGCTCTCAATGGAGGTCAGCATATTGCTGTCACCGGAGGTGGTCTCAGACACCAGCGAGTCAGTGATGGTGATATCCGCGCCGGCCAGGCCGACATGATAAAAATTCAGGCTGAGAGAATCGAAGCCGGCACCGCCATTCACGGTGTCGCTGCCCGCCCCCGGCTGCAGGAGGTCATTGCCCGCGCTGCCAATGATCATGTCATTGCCGGCACCGGATGCGAGATTGAGCCTCATCGCCGTCACGGCCGAGGCATCGATCATGTCATCAAGCGAGGTATAGGCGAAGAAGGTGAGAGATTCGATATTGGCCAGAGTGTCTGTGCGGCCGGAATTGGCGTCGCTGATGCTTGAATCCGTGATCGTCACATCCAGCGCGCCGGCCCCGAAATCACCGAAATTATAACCCAGGATGTCATAACTGCCCGCCCCGCCATCGACCGTATTATTGCCGCTGCCTGGATAGAGATAGTCGTTCCCGTCGCCGCCATCGAGGATGTCGTTGCCATCCCCGCCATAGAGGAAGTCACGCCCCGCGCCGCCGCGCAGATCGTCGTCACCACCCAGGCCATTCAGCGTGTCATCGCCGCCATAGCCGCGAATCAGGTCGTCGCCTGCCGTGCCATCAATAGTTTCACCAGCACCGGTTCCGTTGAGAACGGCCATCTTCCCCACCCTTATGGTTAACTGCTCCGATCGCGACCTTATTCAGTCCGGGGAAGGCATGGCAAGCAATCATTCACTGGATTTCCCATTTCGCCGCAGAGCCAGTTCTGGCCGCCTTCACGCCGGGTCGAGAGCGAAGGCGGCCAGGTTCATGAGAGTGCCCTGCAGCACCGCACAGACACACCGGGTCTGAAGAAGGGTGCCGGTGGGGTGCCCCCCCCTACCCGAACACGAAATCGCCGGCATCGACATCGGCGAGATCGAAATTCTCCAGGCGGATATTGCCCGCATCGGTCTCGATCACGACATCGCTGC